>Ga0233439_10000878_pt1 | contig 41041 bp, 31 predicted proteins | sample SI_123_September_6_FD_182713 | JGI IMG/M metagenome (GOLD analysis project Ga0233439, IMG submission 182713) | Seawater microbial communities from Saanich Inlet, British Columbia, Canada - SI_123_September2016_100_MG | ecosystem: Environmental > Aquatic > Marine > Inlet | place: Canada: British... | reverse complement strand
TGGCAATTTTTTCGGCCTGCTCGGGTGTGCTGACATGCGGAAAGACCAAGCCCCACGCTCCGGCATCGAGCAGTCGGGCGGCGGTGACCGGATCGTGGTCCCAGGCCCTGCACATCGGGATCGCGCCACGGGCCTCTATCGCGCGGAAGGTATGGGCGATATGCCCGAGGTCAAAAGCCGAGTGCTCGGCGTCGACGACCAGCCATTCGAAACCAGCTGCCGCCATAACTTCGGCCGCCATCGGCGAGGCCAAATTGAGCCAGGAGCCGATGGATGCTTGGCCTTGGGCAAGTTTGTCTTTGATCGGGTTGTGCATTGTTTTCCTTTCTGCAAGGTCTACGTCGGATCAGTCGGATAATATAGGGCTTCACCGGCGTGGGATAAAGCGTAGGCAGTTGCAAAGTGCGATTTGACAAAAATCAGAGGGTGTCCCGTTGTTCTCGTCGATTGCAGCCACGATAAATGCGGGCAAGAGCCAACAGAGGCAGGAGCAGGTGATACAGCGAAAGGGGGCAAAAATTCGCTGGGGATGAAGCGATTGTTGGACTTAATGCCCGAGAGCAATCTCGAAGAGGGCAATCAAAAGATCCCCGCCGATACCGCCGAAATGCGCTATGGGGTATCGGTAATGGACGAGTGTTTAGGCTGGCATGCTACCGAACAGTTATTGCGCGACGCCTATGCGAGAATGTGCAACCCCTTGGCGACCGTCGCCTCATTAGTTTGTGGCGATCAACAGGTCGACTTCGCCTTTGAGCACATCGAGTACTTCGTCGTAGGGAAATTGGCCGAGCAATTCGGTGCCGCGTTTGAGATTGACGAAATTTGGCGCGCACCATAGGCCGAGATCGGCATCGTCGGTCTCGCCCGGGCCATTGACCCGGCACCCCATGATGGCAATGGTGATCTCGTGGTCGCGGGCATAGGCGGTGACATCGCGAACATTATGGGCTAGATCGATAAAAGCTTCGTTTTCGACGCGTGAGCAGGAGGGGCAGGAGATGATATTGAGCCCTCCGGAGAGCAATTTAGGCACCGATCGAAAGCGACCAGATTCGATATCGTCGAGGATCTGGCGGCCCACGGCTATTTCTTCGCCCTTGTCGTCAAAGGGCAGGGTCAGTGAGACGCGAATCGTGTCGCCGATGCCGGCGCTGATCAGCTGTTCAAAGGCGATACGAGTCTTGATAATGCCATCCGGCGGCATGCCGGCTTCCGTGACACCGAGATGCAAGGGCACATCGGGGCGCTCTTGGGCAAAACGGGTATTGGCCTCAATGACTTTTTGCGGATCCGAATCCTTGAGCGAGACGCAGTAGCGGGTAAAGCCCATCTCGTCGAGCATCTGGCAGTGCTCGAAGGCAGAGGCGAGCATCGGCGAGATGGAATCGTCTGCGGGGAAGAGTCCAATCTTGTCGGGGTCCACCGAGCCACAGTTGATCCCAACCCGCAAGGCGCAATCGTTTTTTTGCGCTTCGTCGGCGATCAGGGCCACCTTGTCCCGGATGGGCTTGTCTTTTTCGTGGTGGTAGAGGTGACCGGGGTTGTAGCGTATTTTTTGCACGTGCGGCGCTACGATGCTGACCAGCCGGTAATTCTCCTGTAGATCGACGGAAAGCGCTACGGTCGTTTCCGGTGCGATCCGGGCCAGAGCTTCGACGTCTTTTTTGCTATCGACGGCGATGCGGATCACATCGGCTCCAGCCTGTGCCAATAGCTGGACTTGGCGGGTGGTCGCAGCGAGGTCTTGGGTGCGGGTGGCTGCCATGCTTTGCACGGCGATGGGGTGGCCGGCACCGATGGTGGTCTGGCCGATTTGTACGGGTCGGGTTGGATTGCGTTTTATCGAGCTCATATTTCCCCTACAATGGTGTGTTGGTGAGAGAAAATAAGGGTGGGGCCGCGTCTGTCAAAGGGCAGGTCGGACACATTTTTTTGCTGCAAGCAGTTTCTCGTGATCTTTTATTGATCTTTATCAGGGAACTTATGATGGATGGGTATATTGCTTGGCAGGAAGGGGAGGATCGGGCAATATTATATATGCAATCTTATACCGCATGATTTCCCCGAGGGCTTGCATCACGTGGCGACTCGGCAGAGCAAACGGCTTGCCGAAATTGTCGATGAACTGCCCTTGGTGTCGGATCGGGCGATGTGCTCAGCCGACGTTGAAGATTAAATTCTTGTTGTAGCTAATTATTAGGGCCTGGGATCAGAGCTTATTATAAGCGTTGATCCCAGGCCCTTTTTTATTTGAAACGCGATTGACCGGTTATTCTTCTTCGGGAAACCAATCTTGAATTTTATTGCAAATCGCCCGAGCTTGGGCAGGACTTGATACTTCGAATTTGCTGCGTTGGATAAAGGTCCCTTCGCGTTTTTGATAGCGGCGGATCGATACTTTTTGCTTACCATACTCTTCGGTTTTGCGGTCTAGATCCTGATAGAGATACATAATGGTCGCCCATGACCCCTTACTGAGGACTTCCTTGGCGACTTCTTTGCGCAAAATTTTTCCATCTTCTTCGTAGTGGATCGTGAGTTCGTCGATGTTTTCAGCCATATTCTCAACTCAAGATTATTGAAAATAAAAAGGTTATGTACCCAATACCCATGTGGATATGTGGTGCAGTTCGGTCGATCGCGAACACAACAATATATAAGTATATATGAACCAACAGGCAATACTATTCTAATGGATTGTTTTAAACGGATAACCAGTGCGGCCACAAGAGGGAAATACGCTGCTTTTTCTTGCCGAATGTAAAGGGGTTTGATATACTCTAACAGGTTGAAAAATAAGACTAAGACGATCGAGTAGAAATGGATATTGAGGATAAATTTCAGCAGCAAGACGGACAAGTCTTTCTAACGGGCATGGAAGCGATTATTCGCCTGGTATTGGAAAAGCAAAGACTGGATCAGGCAAGCGGCCATATCAATCAGACCTATTTTACCGGGTATGAAGGGTCGCCACTAGGCGGGTTAGACTTAAAGCTTGTTGAGCAACTCGAAACGCTCAATCGCCAGGGGCGCACCGTTCACCAGTTTGGCATCAACGAAAAAACCGCCGCTTCCGCCGTCTTGGGCAGCCAATTCGCGGCGAGTGGGGATGTCGATGCCTTTTGGTATGGCAAAGCTCACGGCACGATGTGGATTCCCGACGAGATGTGGTTGGCGAATTTGAGCGGCACGGGGAAGCGGGGAGCGATTGTCTTGTTGTCGGGAGAGGATCACCGGTCCAAAAGTTCCGTGTCGCCTGGGGCAAGTGATTGGGTGTTGCGCAGCAGTATGATTCCGACTTTTTACCCAGCTAATGTCGAAGAAATAATCCGTCTGGGCCTGCATGCCATCGCCCTATCCCGCCATACAGGTGTAGTGACTTCGCTGAAATTGACGACCCCGGTATGTGATGCGGCGAGTACGGTTGATTTGCGTCTTGTGCGTCCAGAAATCGTTTTGCCCGAGCGGACGTATGCCAAGCAATTCAACCAGATTGTTATGGCCACAGGTGCTTTACCCATGCAGCGTCAGTTGCTCGAGGAGAAATGGCCATTGGTCGAAGCCTATATCAGGGCCAATGACCTCAATCGCATTATCGATGCTGATGCAGGCGGTGAAATCGGCATTATTGCCACGGGTAAAAGTTACACTGATGTGCGTCAGGCCCTGTCCTATCTGGGATTGCGCGTCCCTATTCTGCACTTAGTAGTAGCCTACCCCCTTGACCAGCGAGTCGTGCGAGAATTCGCCAAGGATTTGCGACGGGTGTATGTCGTCGAAGAGCCTGGCCCCTTTGTGGAAGAAGCGGTAAAGGCTGCATTGTGGAATACCGGGGTTGAGGCGGTTTATGGTCAATACGACGAAGAGGGGCAGCCATTTATCCCCTCATACGGGGAAGTCGACCCCGAGGAGTTGGCGCAAAAATTGGGGCCGCGTCTTGCAGCGGAAGTTGGCAGGCTTACCTCCCTCCGGGCCGTTCTCGACAGGGTGTATCCGGCCGTGCCCAGGGTGACTCCGATGTCGTGTGGGGGCTGTCCGTATAATTCATTCCGCGATTTGAAGGAAAAACCGGGCGGGGCGATAGGCTGTTCCTCGATTCGAGCGATAGAGGCGTATGATACAGGAGTACTCTATATACCGACAATGGGTGCGGGTGGGGCGATTTACAGCGGTTGGTCGCAATTTAACGACCACCAACATATCTACCAGTATCTAGGCGACGGCAGTTATTTCCACAGCGGGCGCGGGGCGATACAGAGTTGTATCCACGGCCAGGTGAATATCACTTTTCTACTGCTCTACAATGGGGCTGTAGCGCTGACTGGTGGCCAACGGCCGGGCGGTCAACGCCCAGTCCCCGATGTGGTACAGGAACTCTTAGGGCTCGGGGTCGTGCAAGTCGGCGTCGTCTGTGAGGATCCGACGCGCTATCGCAGTCTGGCCGGTGAGAGGATTGAGATCTACGCCTTGGAGGACCACGCCAAAGCTTTGGCAGATTTCAAGCGAGTCAGTGGGACGACGGTGCTGATCCTCGACAAGGAGTGCGCGACAGAAAAGGAGCGTCGTCGCCGGCGGCAGGGCTTAACACCCGAAGAATACGTGCTTATTGATGAGGCTATCTGTGAGGGTTGCGGTGATTGCTATGCTCAATCGGAAGGGTGCGCGGCTCTCTATAGCGTTGAAACGGAGTTTGGCGAGAAGACCCAAGTTCGGCAAGCCAGTTGTGCCCAGGACGGTCTGTGTATCGATGGGGAATGTCCTTCTTTTGTAATAATAAAACCAGACAAAGGCACCCGTCTGAAAAGGCGGCGACCAGAAGCTTTAGAGGCGTTGCCCGAACCGCCGGCATGCGCAATCGACGGGACGTATTCGATCTTCGCGATGGGCCGGGGCGGAACCGGTGTGGTGACGATTTCCCATCTGATTGCCTATGCGGCTATGATGGACGGCAAATATGTCTATTTGTCCAATAATACCGGCTTGGCCCAGAAGGGGGGGCCGGTCGAGGCGCCGATTCTAATCAGTGAAACCGAGCAGCCTGTTTTTAACCGCCTGTTTCCTGGCGGGGTCGATCTCTATTTGGGTTTTGATTTGTTGCGTTCGGCTGAGCCGGACAATCTCAAATACGCCTCGCCTGAGCGCACCCGGGCGATGGTGAGCACGGCCGAGATTGCCAATGCCTCGATGAACCGCAATCCACGGCAACAGGCTTTTCCGGAGGCAGCCGGTTTGCAGGCACTCATCGAACAGTACACTAAGAAAGACAATCTCTATCTGGACACCTATTACTTGGCTGAAGAGCTTTTTGCCGATACGCTCTATGCCAATATGATCCTCCTCGGGGCGGCCTATCAGGCCGGGGCGGTGCCGTTGAGCGGCGAGTCGATCGAGCGGGCGATTGAGCTCAACGCCCGAGCGGTAGAAAACAATATTCAAGCCTTTCGTTGGGGGCGTCTGTCCGTGGTCGATCCAGGCCGTGTTGAGCGAGCTTTGGGGACAAAGAAGGTATCCGCGCAACAAGCGTTAAACGATGTCAAGGTGCGCTTGGCGACAACGGCAAAGGGCGCGGCCTTGCTCGATGAGGCGCTAGCTGCAGTCACCGGGCTCGACGCCGAAGGTCAGCACGAGTTATGCACGCGTTTGGCCGAGTTGTGCGATTATCAGGACGAAGCCTATGCGCGCCGTTATTTGTCCTGGGTACAGAAAGTCTGGCAGGCCGAGCGAGGTCTACCAGCGCGCGATTTGAAATTAACCCGCGCAGTCGTTCGCGGTTTGTTCAAAATTATGGCGTATAAAGATGAATACGAAGTGGCGCGATTGGCTACGGCTACTGATTCCGAGCAGCGCATGCAGGCTCTTTTCGACGGTGAAGTCGAGATCGTGCGCCAACTGCATCCGCCGATTTTGCGGGGTATCTTGCGAAAGAAAATTGGTTTTGCTCGGGGTTTACGACCCTCGCTTGTGTTATTGAGTCGGTTGAAATTTTTGCGGGGTACCGTCTTCGATATTTTCGCGAGGACGCCGGCGCGAAAAATGGAGCGCGAGTTAGTCGATTGGTATTGTGGACTGATTGAACTAATTATAGCGGGATTGACGGGAGAAAAATACGGAAAAGCGATTGAAATTGCGGAATTGCCGGATAGTATTCGTGGATACGAGCATGTTAAGGAGAAGGCGGCTATTGCCGCTAAGAAACGCGGGCAAGAGCTTGTAGAAGCGCTGCGTTCCTAAAGCTTTAGCGCTATCGGTCGTTTTTGTCGCAGGGCTTGGCGCAAGCCCCGCAGCAGCAGCGGACCGCAGTCCGAGATAGAAGCCCCGTCGGGTTGTGGCGGGGCATTTTTATGCTCGAAACGCCGTAGCCACTCTATTTCGGCCGGGGGTAATACGTCGGGCATTATCCGAGTTCCCTGGGCATTGCTTAGGGCAATCCCACTTTGCGCAGAACTCGCTGAAATGGTGCCACCCGTTCCCAGCAATGTCAATTCAGTTAATGTGCGTTGCGGGGCGATGAGCAATTGCACGGTTGTTCCACTCGTAGTCGCAGCGGTCAGGGCTATCTGATAGGCGCGGCCCTGGCGGTAGGCGCTGATGTGCAACTGCAGGGGGGTTTCTCCTAAAAGATCTATGGCTAAGGTCCATTGTTTGCAGGCGGCCCACCAGGCGGGTAATAGGCCGGGGCCTTGCGCACCCGACAGCAAGCGCAGGTAAACGGCCTGGGCAAATGAGGGATTGAGTCTTTGTTGCAGGGCTTTGTTGAAGAGCGCAGACGAGTGGTGGACGCCGCCGATTGCTAAGCGGGCCTTGCTTTGTAACGCGGTCTGGTCATCGAGTTTAGGGATGGGGCCGCCGCAAAGCACATCAACGCCGGCCTCAAGGCAGGTTTTTACGTCTTTGTGCAGATTTTGATATGGGGAGAGAAATGCGCAGGTATGGGCACCGGTCTCTGCCAGCATTGCCGTCAGATCGCCATAGAAGGGCAGTGTAGAGTCACTCGGGCGCGATCGGACGGGGTAATAGAGTCCGGTTATCGGCAAGGCATCGCCGATTTGCTCGGTGACTGCGTCTAAGGTGGGGTGGGCGACGAGCGCTATGGCCATCAGTCCCGCTCCAGTGGTAGTTCTACGGCCTCGCCGAGGCCGGCGGCGCGATATCCCGCTAAGAGAATTTCCATTAGGTCCCGGCCCTGGCGGAGGCCATAGCGCGGTGGCCTATTCTCGTCGATGGCGGCTACCAAGTCTTCCAGCCCGACAGATAAGCCTGCCACATCGTTGGCCAAGGCGTTGGCTAGGACGGGGGGGCCTTCGTGCCATTGCATTGGGTCTGTGGGGGGCGGGGTGTAATCATAACCGGCGGTATAATCGCGCATATACGTGTGCAAAGCGGGGTTTTTGCTATCGACGGTGGCGGATTGGCGGGAGCCGATCAGATAGGCGCGGGCAGGGCCGCCTTGCGGGTGGCCGGCTACGCCGATGCGACCCGCACTCAACGTCGCAACGCGCCCCTGGTCATCGGTCATCGTCAGCGTGCCGAAGTCGTCACAGCCATTGACTGCGTGTTCGGGAAAGAAAAAGGCACCGGCATGGCCGACTATATGGCGGATCGGGCCGAGGCATTCTTGGATCAGGCCGACTGAATAAGCACCGACCGTCAATAACTCTCTTTTGAGCTCGGGGTATTTCCAGTGACCATCGGGCAAAGTGAAGGGCGCGCGTTGCTTAATTGCGCGCGGCCAGCCCTTGCCGAACATTATGTCGAGGTGTATCCCAAGCAGGTCACCTAGACAGCCGTCTGCTAAGACCATTCGGACCTGGCGGGCGAGCTCGCCATAGGCGTAGCCGGGGATAATGGCCCGCACACCAGCGTTTTCAACCGCAGCTACCGCGAGCTCGCACTCGCTTAGGGTCGCGCCGGGAAACTTGTCGACCCATAGGTGTTTGCCCGCTGTGGCCGTACGGACGATCAACTCGGAGCGTTTTTCTATTTCGCAACCGATACTGACAATGTCGATCGCAGGATCGTTGATCGCCTGTCCGACGTCCTCGCTATAGGGCACCGAGAGCTTTTCGGCCCACTGTCGGTTGGCTTGGCGTAGTTCACCATCAATGTCGGGGTGGTCGACTACCCCGACAATGCGTAGGCGCGGGTGGGCTTGGTAGAGGGGGACGAAATGTTGCTGGTGGCTGTGCTTGCTAAAGCTGACGAGGAGGATGCCGTAGGTTGTTGCGGCGGACATAGTCGACAACTGGGTTAGTGGGGTGATTACGAACGGGTGAGGTTGCCCATGATTTTTTACAGGTCCACTTCGCCGTTTGGCCCAAATGTATTGGGCCGATGAGAGAAATGTCAAGCCTAATAAATGTCTATAAGAGCGACGCCTGCGAAAGAGTTCGACTTGTACGCGACTAACATCTTGGTAAATAGAGGCTTTCTAACTCGTTTGCGCTGACTAAGGAAGTTGTTAATATTGAAGCAGTTATGATACGGTTTGCCCCATTGCTTTTTTTGGCTTTTGCCTCGTCGGCATCTGCTCTTGAGCGCTTTGCTCCCGAGGAGGTGCTTTTCAGTTTGCGGTCCGGGGCCGGTAAAACGGCCGTAGCCGATTTGCTCGATGTGTGGCAGCAGCGTTATGGACGGCTTGCCGTCGAAGAGCTCTTTAAAAAAAGGCCAAAAGGATTAGGTAAGCCCGCTCAAACGTCTGGGCTGGGTCAGTGGTACCGTTTGCAATTGCCAGCGAAGCTCGATCCTGAACAAGTCGCTAAAGAATTGCTTCAATGGCCTCAGGTCGAATATGCTCAACCAAATTATTTGCGGCGCGAGGCGGCGGCAGATTCGCTTTTTGCCGCGCAGTGGAACCTGGTGGATATGGGGTGGCAGAGCGTAACACCGGGTGATTTAGGGCCGGTCGTTGTCGCGATCGTCGATTCGGGAATGGATTATACCCATCCGGACCTTGTCGGCCAATTGTGGTTAAATCGAGCGGAGGATGAAGGGATCCCAGGAGTCGACGACGATGGCAATGGGTATATAGATGACCGTATCGGCTGGGATTTTAGTGATGCGCCGGGGCTAACCGGGACCGGAGACTATCTCGAACGAGACGCCGATCCTTTTGACGAATCGGGGCATGGAACGCATGTCGGGGGTATCGTCGCGGCCGTTGCCGGCAATGGCATCGGGATCGCCGGGATCGCACCAGGAGTGCGTCTTATGGTTTTGCGCGCGGGTTTTAATTTGTCCGGCGGTGGGTATCTGCAAGATGACGATACGGCGGCGGCGCTGGTTTACGCCGCGGACAATGGCGCCCAGGTAGTCAATATGAGTTGGGGCGACCCGCAACCTTCGCCGGTGATCGAGGCTGCGGTGCGTTACGCAGCCGAGCGCGGCTTGGTGCTGGTGGCGGCGGCGGGCAATGAGGGCACGAGTGATATTTTTTACCCTGCTCGTAGTGAATGGACCATTGCGGTCGGTGCGACGGCGCCGGGTGGAGGAGTTTTAGCCTTTTCGAATTACGGCCCCAGTCTCGATATCGCTGCACCAGGTCATGCGATTTGGAGCTTATCGCCCGGTGGCGGTTATATAGAGCGCTCGGGGACCTCTATGGCCTCTGCCCATGTGGCAGGTCTGGCCGGGCAGCTTTTGGCCCTACAGCCGCAGTGGACATCCGCAGAGGTGCGCGGAGCCCTGGCGGTAAGTGCCCGAGATGTTGGTCCCGATGGCTGGGACTCTTTTTCCGGTGCCGGTTTGGCACATTTTGCCGCGTTAGAGGTGGAGAATCCCCCTTCGTTGCAGATTCGCAACCCGTCTGGCGGCATGGCTAATATCGGAAAAATTTCCATTGATCTAGCGTTGTTGGGTGTCGAACAATACGAGTTGAGTTGGGGACTGGGAGGGGTAGAACCTCGGAGGTGGAATCTCATTGAGGCGGGAGCGATCCCTAAAAAAGAGATACGCGTTTCCTGGGATACGGGGGATCTGGTCGACGGGGCCTATTTGCTTAGACTGCGCGGTTGGGTCGGTGGTGGGTGGGTGGAAGAGCGGGTGGAGTTGCAACTCGTGTCTGAGGGCCCCGAAGCCAAGGCTGCGCGGGTGGTGCGTGCTTTGCAGGGGCCGTATTGGAGTGATGCGGTCGAATGGCAGACGGATCTTTCTGCGGCGGGCACGGTATTTTTGCAGCAGGAAGATCAAATACGGTATCAGTTGGCCGCTCCTCCAGCACGGAAAAAACAAAGGGTGGAATTGCCGCTGGATTTGCCGGCTGGTCGTTATGATGTTTGGGTGCGCGCCGGTGCTGCCGGCCAGGCCGGGCCTAGGGTCCCCGTTGGTACGGTTGAGACTTTTGCCAATCGAGTCGACCGCTGGGCGTTTAATCTCAAGGTGGTTTTACCCGACGGGTATTTGATGCCCGAGCTGAGTGACTTTAATGGTGATGGCATCAGTGAAGTGGTGCAGATGGGCTATGGCGGGGAGTTGCAATACAATACGGGTGATTTTTACCAGTACCGCGCCGGCGCTTCAGAGCGGATCTTCAACACGCTGCAATTGTTTATTCCCTGGGGCGTGCAGGACGGTGATGGTGACGGCTTGTTGGAATTGATGGCCGTCGACGCGTTGAGGGTCCGGCTGTTCGAGACGCCTTCTCCTGTGGCATTCCCCGATCGTCTGGTTTGGGAATGGCGCGATGTTTGGGGGGGGGAATCCGCCGATCTCGATGAGGACGGGCGGTCCGAGTTTTTTTTGCGTTCGAGCACTGGGCCATTTTTTCAGGTCTTTGAAAGCACGGCGGACAATCAATACGCCGAAATCGCTGTGTTGGCCAACCCGACCACTGGCAGCAATGGCTTGGGGCAACGGCAAGTCGTCGGTGATATGGACGGCGATGGACGCGGAGAACTGCTAAGCGGCGATGACGACGGGGATGTCTTCGTCTATGAACGGATAGCCGACGACGCCTATCGCAGTGGTTGGCAACAAGCCGGTGACGGCGATGCGCGCATTGTCGGGGGTGGCTTGGATTTGGATGGGGACGGGGCGGGTGAATTCGCTGTCGCCCGTTTCTTTAATGACCCATTTGATGTAGAAGCCAGGCGCTGGCAAGTCGACGTTTACGGTGCGACGGGCGATAATGCATACGCATCCGAATGGCAGGTTGAGGTTCTCGGCGGTCAGCCGGGAGGCAGCGGCATTGGCCTGGGAGATCTGGACGGGGACGGGGATGTGGAATGGGTGCTGTTAACGGTGCCGAACCTCTACGTTTTTCGCGCGACTGAGGCCGGTGCTTATGAACCCGTATGGCATAACAAGGTGCGCGAAACGCATCGGCCTTTGATTGGCGATGTCGACGGTGATGGGGCAGTTGATCTGGTGTTTAATGGAGACGGCCAGGTCGAGATTTTCTCATTGGCGGTTGAGGGGGCTGCGGTTGAACGGCCGGCTGGTTTTGTGGCGTATTCATCGGCGGATGATGCGATCGGTCTCGAGTGGCAACCGGTGGCGGGCGCTACTGGGTATAGAATATTGCGCGATGGGGAGGTGGTAGTCGACCGTCATGATGGGGTGTCCTATATCGACGATGGTCTGTCACTCGGTGCAAGCCATAGCTATCGAGTGGCAGCACTAGGTGGTGATGGTGTGGTCGGGCCTTTCACCGTCGAGCGGTCGGCGAAGGTTTTTCCAGCGCCGAAACTCAAATCGCTACAACGCATATCGACGTTTCAACTGGCACTCGAATTTAGCGCCGAGATGGAGGAGCCCCTTGCTTATCGCTTTCGCGTCGAACCGGATCTGGGGCCGGGGGTCGCGGCGGTGGCCGACCGCGGGGGCGAGCGTATCGTGCTTGCCTTTGCGGAAACTCTGCCCGACTCGGGGCGATATACTTTGAGCATCACCGGCTTGCGCAGCGAGTCGGGGGGGGCATTGGCCGATCCGAGTTTTTCTTTTGTCCTCCATGCTTTATCGAACCCCGCCCGTCCGCTGCGCGCCGAGGTGCTATCGGCAACAAGGGTGGCGATCCAGTTTGACAAGCCCATCGCAGCACGGGATGGGCTGCAAAGAGCCTTCGCCTTTATCGATACCTCTTTGCAAATCGCGTCGGTGCAAGTCGACGGCGACCGGATCGTTTTGCAGCTGGCTTCGCCACTACGGCCTGTGGGGCGTTCCTACGGCATTAATATTACCGACCTGATCGACGACGACGGTTTGCTGGTCGAGGGAGCATTGAGCTTTCGCTATGCGGCTTCTGATCTGAGTGCCGCAAAACCCTTTCCGAACCCTTACCGCCCGTTATTCGGCGAGTTGACCTTCGCTTTTCTGACCCCTGCCGCAGCGGTCGCGGTCTTCGATGCCAGTGGTCAACTCGTTCGTTCGCTCGTCGAAAGAGACGGGGACGGGGGCGTGTTGTGGGATGGGCGGAATCAGGCCGGTCAGTTGGTTGGATCTGGCATCTACCTGTATCGGATTACCGACGGCGAGGAAGTCCGGCTTGGCAAGTTGGCGGTGCTGCGCGATTAGCTTGACAGTTGTCGGGGGCTTGCTCTATCATACCCGGCGTGCAATTGAATCCATCAAGGGAGTGAATTATGGTCAATATAGGCATCGTCGGCGTCGGTTTCATGGGCGTCACCCACTATAAAGCCATCGACAAGGTCAAGGGGGGCAAAGTAGCGGCCTTGGTTTCGCGCGACGACAAAAAGAGGGCTGGGGATTGGCGGTCGATCCAAGGCAATTTCGGCGGCGGCGGCGGCGTGCAGGATTTGTCCAAGGTCAGCTGTTATAAGACCCTGGACGAACTGCTCGCGGACCCGGCCGTCGACCTTGTGGATATCTGCCTGCCGACGTCGATGCACGTGGAGGTCAGCATTCGCGCGTTGGCGGCGGGTAAACACGTTTTTCTTGAAAAGCCCATTGCCGTCAGTTTGCGCGACGCCGATAAGATTATGGCTGCAGCGAAGAAATACCGCCGGCAGTTTATGGTCGCCCACGTGCTGCGCTATTTTCCGGAGTTCCGGTTGATAAAAGAATTAGTTGCTGGCAAGGAGCACGGCAAAGTTCTTGCGGCGCACTTCAAACGGATTATCTCGCGCCCGTCCTGGTGGGACCCGCAGGATCTAAAGCGGACCGGTGGCCCTGCGATCGATTTGCATATTCACGACGCCGATTTTATACAGTACCTCTTCGGGATGCCCAAAGCGGTCAGCTCGCAGGGTTATGTTGGTCGCGGTGGCACGGTGGAATATATCAATACCCATTATCAGTACCCTGGCAAGATGGCGATCAGTGCGGAGGGGGGCTGGTTGGCACAACAGGGGTGCCCTTTCGAGCACGGCTACGATATCTATTTTGAAAATGCGACGCTCAAGTTCAACTCGTCGTGGGGCGAACCGCCGCAGTTGTTGACCGCTGACGGCAAGGTTCGCAAACCGAAGCTGCCAGGCAAGGACGGTTTTGTAGGTGAATTGCAAGATGCGGTCGATGCGATAAAGAGCGGAAAAAAATCAACCGCTTTGGGCGGCGAGAGCGCGCGCAATTCGCTGTTGCTATGTCTGAAGGAAATCGAATCGGTGAAGAAAGGTAAGAGGATCGCCGTCTGATCTTCTCGGTTTGTTCGCTGCTTAAAAAAATACCCGGAATGATGGTGCCCGTTAGCTGGGAAAGGCTAACGGGCATTTTTATGGTGCAGATGATGGTGTGTCCTGGTTGGTAGCATTAAAAGGGCAACATGTCTGCGACATCGATCGTATAGATTCTGCGTTTTACGACCGCCTTTATGCCCGGTTCGACGGTGCGGATATTTTCCAACGGCCAACAGAAATAACCAGGTTGCCAATGTTTACCCTGGCTCGTGGCTTCCGCCTCGGTCCACTCGTGCACGCCGCCGATATCGACGAAGGCGCGGATTGGAATTATTGGGATCCTCCTGGCCTTCTTTGCGCAGATAGACCTCATTTCACCAGGACCAAGGTCTTAAGCGAGAGTTCGGGAGGAGTCGAGGAGTGGATCTCGTAGCGCTTGTTGCCGGCGATGATATTGTGGAACAAGGGCTAGACGATCGACAGCACCTGCACCGACATCGCACGACTCGATTAACTGGCCGGTTGCCATTGGTTGAGCGTGCGGGCGAAGCGTATATCCGATTGGGTGACAGCGCCCTCGCTATGGGTTGTCACCGCGACGGCAATGGTGCGTTTTCCGGTGTCCAGTGAGAAATCCGGATGATGGTTCTGCTCGGTGATGGTGGCCGTCAGATGGTTGAGAAATGAGGTGATAGCGTTGAAGTTGCCGAATACGAAATCGCGCGATATTACGATACCGTCCCGGCTCCAGCCTTCTAAGGTCTGCAATTCGGCATCGACTTCTTCGGCGTTGAGAGTGGTTTTGTCTTCGCTCATGGTTTATTGCGCCTCTTTTTCATACGCATAAGCCGCTGCAATAAAACCGGCGGCGGGGAATGGGAACTGTTGACGGAAACTATGTCAAAAGATTCTATGTTCCGGCTTTAGCCGGCGAGTATTTGCCGCAGGCGTTCGGCGATAATTTCGGCCTCACCCTCTTGCAGGGTCTGCGGGCCGACGGTGAGCGAAGACCCTCCGCCGGCGGCGAGTATCGAGGGTTCACCTGCCTCCAATTCCTCGAGGGTGTCGGCCGCTGATTTTACGGCATCATCGGCAAAGTGCAAGTGCACTAGAGGTGAGGCGGGCGGGAATTTATTTTCGTAAGCTTTTGTGAAATCGGCTTCAATGCCATCAATATCGGCTACGGCTTCGGCGATTATGCGGCAACGGCGTTCCCATTCGGCGACGACGGCGGCTTCGTCCATCTCGAAGAAGAGTTCGACGGCGCGCAAAAGGGCGCAGATTTCTTCCTTGCCAACCTTCATGCCGCGACCAATGGCCGAATGCGGGTTGGAATTGAGATGACAGGCTTCAATGAGATCCTTGCGCCCGAGTATCAAACCTGTGGATTGCGGGCCAAAGAGTCCCTTGCCACCGCTGAAGACGGTCATATCGCACCGCATGGCCGGCAAGTCGATTAAATTTGACCGCGGTGGCAGTTGTGCGGCGGCGTCGACGATGACCGGCACATCTTGCGCGTGCGCTGCCGCGACGATCGCGGGCAAGTCTTCTATGGGTTGGCTGCCAAGGAAATAAACCACCGCCGCGGTCTTCGGACCTATGGCCTCGACATAGTTTTCGAGCGTCACGGCGTCCTTGCTGCCGATTTTTCGCAGCGTGCCGCCTGCAACGCAAAAGCCCTGATGCACATAGTAGTGCGAGTCGACTAGGCTGATTACGAATTCATTGCGGCGGTCGCCAATATTGGGGAGGTTCGCGATCGCTTGTGTATCCGTGCCGGTTAGACAGGCGGCGCCGGCTAGTAGTAAGCCGCTAGCGGCACCGGCTGAGATAAAGGCTCCTTCGGCGCCGGTCAATTCGGCGATGCGGGCTCCGGCTTTTTCGTGTAGTTCATTCAAATGAACAAAGTTGCGCGACGCCTCGACCATGGCTTGTACCACTTCGTCGGGCATGATCGAGCCGCCGAGAGTGGTAATTGTGCCGCGGGCGTTGATAAAAGTGCGTAAGCCCAAGCGTTCGTAGGGGGTAGGCATTGGTTTACTCCTTCGGTGGGTTCGATTGACTTTTAACCGAGCACAAGGTAAGTTTTGGCAGATGCGCGGACAAGGTGGCTATGAGCGATAAGAATAACGAAAATTTACCCCAGCGAAAGGGTGAATCCGGCCGGGGCGAGGGCGGGATTGCCGGGTTGCAGGGATTGCAGGATGTCGATGTTCGGATCACTGTAGAGTGGGGTCGCAGCGAAATAACGGTTGCCGAGGCGGTCAGTCTTGGAGAGAAGTCGCTTCTGCGCACGGATAAAGAAGTCAAGGAGCCAGTCGATATCCTGGTCAACGGCAAGCTTTTCGGGCGTGGGCGGTTGGTTCTAGTTGGGGATACCTATGGGGTGCAGCTCGAGGAGATTATCGACTAGAGTAGCTAACACATTCTATGCCGTATGGCAGAACGCAAAACGGGCGGGGGATAACCCCCCGCCCGTTTTTTTGTGCGTACTGCGTGCGTTTAGTGCTGGTGACCGTGGCCACCAGCGGCCGGAGCTTCTTCTTTCTCCGGTTCGTCGGTGATCAACGCATCAGTCGTCAACAACAGGCCGGCGATGCTGGCGGCGTTGCTGAGGGCTGTGCGCACGACCTTGGTCGGGTCGATAACACCCATCTTCACTAGGTCACCATAGGTCTCTTCGCGGGCGTTGAAACCATGGTTGCCCTTCTTCGAGGCGACGGTCTGAACGACGACCGCGCCTTCGTGGCCGGCGTTGTTGGCGATGGTGCGCAGAGGCTCCTCTAACGCGCGGCGGACGATGTTGATGCCCGCGTTTTCGCCGTCATTTTCGCCTTCGAGACCGGCGATTGCGGCAATGCCGCGGACCAGGGCGACGCCTCCGCCCGGCACGATGCCTTCCTCGACGGCCGCGCGGGTAGCGTGCAATGCATCCTCTACGCGCGCCTTCTTCTCCTTCATCTCGGACTCAGTCACCGCACCGACAGAGATGACGGCGACACCGCCGGCCAACTTGGCCAGCCGCTCCTGCAACTTCTCGCTGTCGTAGTCGGAGGTGGTGTCTGCGATCTGGTTGCGGATCTGGGCGACCCGGCCCTTGATATCGGCCGACTTGCCCGCGCCTTCGACGAGGGTGGTGTTGTCCTTGTCGATGACCAGGCGCTTGGCCTGGCCCAGGTCTGCCAACTGCACGCTTTCGAGCGTGATGCCGAGGTCTTCGGTGATCACCGAACCGCCAGTGAGGCTGGCGATGTCCTGCATCATGGCGCTGCGGCGGTCGCCGTAGCCGGGGGCCTTGACGGCGCAGATCTGCAGGGTGCCACGGATCTTGTTGACGACCAGCGTCGCCAGGGCCTCGCCCTCGACATCCTCGGCGATGATCAGCAGTGGCTTGCCGGCTTTGCTGACCTTCTCGAGCAGGGGCAACAGGTCCTTGAGGTTGGAGATCTTCTTCTCGTGGATCAGCAGGTAGCAGTCTTCTAAGACGGCTTCCATGCTTTCTTGATCGGTGACGAAATAGGGCGAGAGGTAGCCGCGGTCGAACTGCATACCTTCAACCACGTTGAGCGTGGTCTCGGTGGACTTGGCTTCCTCTACGGTAATCGTGCCATCCTTGCCGACCTTGTCCATGGCTTCGGCGATCAGCTCGCCGATGGCGTCGTCACCATTGGCTGAGATGGTGCCGACCTGGGCGACTTCCGAGTGGTCCTTGACCTGCTTACTCAGGCCTTGGAGGCTACCGACAACACCGTCAACGGCCTTGTCGATACCGCGCTTGATCTCCATGGAGTTGAAGCCAGAGGTGACGGCTTTGAGACCATGGGTGTAGATGGCCTCGGCTAGCACGGTGGCGGTGGTGGTACCGTCGCCGGCGACGTCGCTGGTTTTGGAGGCGACTTCTTTGACCATCTGGGCGCCCATATTCTCGTAGGCATCGGGCAACTCGACCTCTTTGGCGACCGAGACACCGTCTTTGGTGATCGTCGGCGCGCCCCAGCTCTTGGCGATGACCACATTGCGGCCACGCGGTCCAAGTGTCACTTTGACGGCTTTACTCAGCTGTTGTACGCCAGAGAGGATTTTCTCGCGGGCGTCTTCACGAAAGGCAATTTGTTTAGCCATTATGTATATGTCCTTTAGTCGACGATGGCGAGGATGTCGTCTTCACGCATGATGAGATATTCGTCACCGTCGATCTTGACCTCGGTGCCCGAGTACTTGCCGATCAGGACTTTGTCGCCCTTTTTGACTTCAGTGGCGACGTACTTGCCCTCTTCGAGGCGGCCGGGGCCTACGGCTACGACTTCGGCCTCCTGCGGCTTTTCCTTGGCAGTGTCGGGAATGATGATGCCGCCGACTTTCTGCTCTTCGTCATCTTCGAGACGCCGGACCAGCACGCGATCGGACAGGGGCTTGATGTTAATTTTAGCCATGAGTGATTACCTCCGTTGTGGGTTTAAATGGCAGAGGGACCTATGCAATATTTGTGCCAGTTGTGCTTGATATTTTTTACTTATTGTTTTTTAAGGGCTTATAAAAGGGGGGCGTCGGAGTTATGGCGGATTTCCATATTCAATTTTCTCTAAATGAGAAAAATTAAAATAAATTCCTATTTTTTACTTTATAAGTGGTTGATAATTATATGTTTAAATTAATATTGCCAATATGGCAATATTATCATGTATTCTCATATTGAGAATCGGGCGATTTGAATCGCTCATATTGTCATGTTTTCTGCTTGCTGTATAGCCATCTCTACTTACTCACATACCGCTCGTTCATATGGCGCATTAGCTGCGCCATCTCGTATTCGCTTGCTTCCAGACCATTGTCCACCATTCGTTCGACTAATTCCCGAATCTCTTCGTCGTCTTCTGGCGGCCAGGCTTCGACTTCTTCTAGGTCATGGCATTGTGTGCAGAGGAATTCGAATAGCTCTTTGGCTTCTTGCGGATCGGCACCACTTTCCTCACTCAGGGCATCGTGTACGGCGAGACGAGCTTGGTCGGTGGCTTGCTGTTGTTGGCGCTCTAACTGGGCCGTTTTCTGCAAGGTCGGGGATATGGCGATTAAATAGGCGGTGACTCTCCATTGGTCGTCATCTTCGATCGGGGCGACAAAAGCCGAGCGATTGGCCATGCGCTCGACGGTGGAGCGCCAATTGGCCGGTGTGCGCGGTTTGACTAGGACGGTGCGCAGATCATGGCACTGTACGCACTGGTCGAGCAGGACCTCCCGTCCACGTTGTAGGCCATCGCTACTGGCTAGGCGCAGGCGCTCAGTTGGGTCGGTTAGGCCGGCCCGTTCGATTTGGCCGTCGAGGCGGGCTTGGCGCTCAGGGCTGAAGGCGGCGCGGTTCAGGTAGGCTTCACGGGCGTAAGAGGGCATAGCTAAGCCCACTAATATCACGGTACAAATAAAAAGTCCCACACCCAACATGGGCACTAGGGGTTTTTCGAGGTATTTGAAAAAACGCACGATGCTGATTTTCAGAATTAAAATCGCACCAATGGCAATGCCTAGGACCAAATGGGCTACGGTGCGAGCGGGTAATTCTACCTGATAGGTCCAAAGGCGCGGAATCATTGCCCACATCATATATAGGTAAATAAACAGATAGAGATAGCCGAGGATTCGCAACGAGAGCGTCACCCAGGGTGGGGCTTCGCTCCGGTGTAGGTCTTTGTCGTAGGAAAACCCCCATTGATAAAACATGAGGAAGGTCGCGGCCGTGCCGACGAGCAGGAAGGCGATACCCAAAACTTCGGTGCCGAGTGCGTTCAAAAGGATCTCCTCCAAGTTGGGGGTTGCTGATAATGGTATGGACTGAGAAAGAGGAAGAGAATGGTAAAAAGGGCAAGAAAAAAACAAAAAAGACAATAAAAAGAAGGGTAATTATGATTTCTTGCATTGGCGATTGCAAGGTCCTATCATTGTGTTAGAGCATTAATTACGGAAAACTGGGTGATGACAGAAGAGAGAGAAGACATAGCGGGCGAGCTGATATCGGCCGATCTGCGCGGCGAGTTGGTTGCGATGTTGGGGGACCGCCTTGCCGCGGGTGAGCCATTGATTGCTGCTGCGCAGTTTCAGAAGGCGATGGAGGAAGGCTATCAGGCGCTGCGCGGCTCCTTTCCTTCCAAGCCGATCAAGCAGCGGTTGGCCGAAGTCTTTGCGGAGGTCGTCAAGGAAAGTCCAGAGGTGCTTATCATCCCGGGTATTGAAAACTGGATTACCCGTGCGGTGCTGGGGACGGTGCGCAAGAACGGCTGGGGCATCGCCGATACCCAGATGGAGGGGCAGAACCTTTTGCGGCAGTTTTTGCGGCAAGAGCAGATGCAGAGGGTATTGTTACAGTATGCCTTGAAGCCGGCTGATCTCAATATCCGCAATTGCATGCGTTCAATTGTCAATGCTGTAGCAGGCAAGGAGGATCCGGTCAAGAAGCGCGCTGCCGAGCGTTTGGCCGAAGTCAAAGCGCGGCTGCAAGCGCAAGGGAGCCAGCAGCCGGCCGATGCGAAGTTGGGGCAGTTACTTGCAGGGCCGGCCGGTGAACCCGATGAGGCCGAGATCGAGAGCCGGACCCAGGAGCAAAAAAAGGTGCAGGCCGGGTTGCGACAGCAGCAGATGCAGAATCTTGTAGAAAACCTCGATGCCTATATCGCCGAAGGGCGGATCAGTGCCGAAGAAGCGGATGGATTGCGCAAGCTACATCAGGTGGATCGGGTGGTACGTAGCGGTAAGTTCACCCGTGAGCAGGGCAGCAAGGTCCGCAATAGCATCCTCAGCGGCGAGGCCAGAACGCAGATCGAAAAGAAAATACGCGAAGAAGTCGACTACGTTGTGGTTTACGCCCAGGTCTTTGAGGCGCTGCAGCGTATCGACCCTAAGAATGACACCGCGTTGCGCTTTATGATTCGCCACAAATTGGCGGTGAATGCCGAGGCCAAAGAGGAAGTAGAGTGGAAGCCGATCATTACCGGTCTGGTCGAGGAGTTGGAGACCTTGCACCAGTTGATCGGCATGATGGACCGGCAGGATGCGGAGGTGCGGATGATGGCGGCACATTTGCCGCCCTATAATCAGGTGGTTCGCCGAGGCCAGGCTAGGATAGACAAGCTATTGGTCGAGGAGGAGTTTATCGATCTGCTGCGGGAGGGGACCAGTAAGGAAGTCATCGAGAAACTGGGTAGTGGCGACCGCAAGGAACGAGCCCGATTCGCCGCATCGATGCTCAGCGTCAACGCCTTGATCGGTTCGTTGATTAAGCGCACACCCTTCCGCAAGCAAGTTCGCGTGCTGAAGATCAATCTCATTGTCGAAGAGTTTTTCCGCTCGACGGAGGATGTGGAGGAAGCCCGGGAGAAAGCCCAGGATTTTTTGCGGACCCGCTTGCAGAAACTCTATCCGGATATCACCGAGGAAGAAGCCGCCGAGATTCAGGAGCATGGCGGTGAGATTATCGCGGCATGTGAGCAGAAGGTTTTGGCTGAACAGGCCGAACGGGCAAAAGAGGCGAAGGAGGCGGGTGGCGGTGAAGAAGTCGAGAGTGAAGGCGGCGATGAACAGCTGAGTGAAGATGAGGTCGAGATGGGGGTGCAGATGGGGCGGGTTGGGATGCGGATTGGTGGCGGGATGAAGTTAGTGCCCTACAAGGTCATGCCCGATCCAGAAGAGCCCGACAAGTGGGTACTCGTTAAGAGGGATCGCGAAACAGGTGAGCTGATGCCAGTTATGCGCCGGGGTAATAAGCGTTTTGTTGAGAAAAATCGCGAGGGCATCTGGGAAGTGGTGGGTGGGTAATTGCATCATGGAAGTATTGAGCTCATTGCGAGGTAGGGGTGTGGCTTGGTGTTCGCTGGGATATTTTAGTCGAAGAAAATTCGTACTGGTCGCGTGGCAGGAAGAGTTATTCTTGGAGTGGGCTGACGCCGATGCTTGTCGGATGTGTCCGGGATTCCACGCAAGCGCTTCGGGGCCGCGGCAGAAGTCGCTCGCGCGATAGTCCAAGCTATTGCCGTCGGCAAACGTAAAAGCGTTCCCGATCTATTCGCGCACCAGGCGATCAAGTTCCGCCGCCATTTTCCGCGGCTAGCACCGTTGGTCTTTCTAAGAGTGTTCCGCAGGTTCTATGTCGTCGAGGTTTATTGAGCGGTGTAGCCACCGTCGACAACCAATGTTGATCCCGTAGTAAATCCAGAGAAATCAGAGGCGAAGTAGAGTACGGCGGTGGCGAGTTCGGCCGGATCGCCCCAGCGGTCCATCGGGACTTTGGCGATCATTTCCTTGGCCTTCGGCGGATCCTTGAGCAAGATCGCGTTGAGTGGGGTGGCAAAAGGGCCGGGGCAGATCGCGTTGACGGTTATGCCGTGCGGTGCCCATTCGAGTGCCAGGGTTTTGGTCAACTGGACGATAGCGCCCTTGCTTGAGGCATATGGGGTGCGGTGGGCGACGGAGACCATCGAGACGATCGACCCGAGGTTTATCACCCGGCCATAGCCGCGTTCGATCATATGCGGCCCGAGCGCGCGGCAATAATACATCGGTCCGGTGAGGTTGGTGGCGATGACCGCGTCCCAGTCCTCGTCTTCCAATTCGACGATCGGGCTGCGGATATTGATACCGGCGTTATTGAGCAGAATATCTATGTGGCCAAAAGCATCGAGGGCTTTGGCCAGCGACTCCTCGACCTGGTCGCGGTGGGCAGCGTCGGCTTTTAGCGAGAGGACACGGCCCCCGGTCAGCGCGTTGATCTCGGCGGCCGTCGCTTGCGCTTCTTCGAGGTTGCGGCTAGTGATCGCCACGTCGGCACCAGCTCCGGATAATGCGGTTGCCATTGCTTGGCCGAGGCCTTTGCTGCCGCCGGTGACCAAGGCGACTTTACCAGAGAGGCTAAACAGGTCAAGCGAGGATTTGGGAAGTTGCATGCGATCAATTATCCTGGTGAGTCCGGCGAGTTTTCGGCTTCGATCATTTCGCGGGCGAGGTCTCCCAACTCCGCTACTAAGTCGTCTTGCTGTTGGGTTTTGGCCTTGTTGGTGATCTGTAAGGTTAGGGCAATTAGGCCTAACCCGAAGATTCGCTGCAGGCTTTCTGGAGCGTCGGAATCGAGGTCGGGGATTAGCTCGGCCAGCCTTTTGAGTAGGTGGCGGTGTTTGTCGGATAGTTCGATTACTTCAAGTGCCATAGTATCCAAAGTCTAATAAATGTGGTTTGTAAGGGCAAAATGCGGGGTTTAAACGTCTTCTTCAATGTCGATGGAAGTGAATTTGTCGCCGTCTTGTTTGATGCGGTTCCAGGGAGAGGTCGAATCGTGGTCCCAGGCGACAATCCAGCGCTCGGCGGCGGCTTGCGCGGAGAATGCGTTTTTGTCGGTAAGGGTTTGATGCGGAAACATATCGTAAGCCATGTTCCAATAGGGGCGTAAGTGGTTACGGGTGGGTATTAGTTCACCGGGATAAACGAGCGTCTGTCCGCCGGCTTGCAGGCGAAAGCCTTGATGCCATTGCGTATGGCCCCCGGTTATGAAACTCTCAAGGCCCGGGGTCAATATTTCGCTGCCGTCGAGCATACGAAACTCAACTTGTCGTGCAAGGGTGCGAAATTCATCGGGCCGATAACTGCTCTTCATCGTGCTGCGCCCGGCGATCGCGTCTGCCCATTCGCCGCGTTGGACCAGGTGCACGGCATTGGGAAAGAGCGGGGTAAGTTCGTCACCTTTGGCCAGCAAGCTGCCGCAAAAATGGTCAAAATGCAAGTGGGTAAAGGCAACCTGAGTGATGTCGGTTGGAGCGCAATCGGCTGCGGCAAGCGATGCGCGCAACGTCTGGGTTGGGTCTATCCCGTACATCGCCTGCTCGCGTTCGGAGAAGCGCTCGCCAATCCCGGTGTCGAGCAGGATGAGTTCGCTGCCCATCTTGAGCAGCAGACAATTGCAGGCGAGATCAACACGATTTTTCGGGTCTGGCGAGCATTCTTTCTGCCACAGAGCTTTGGGTACAACGCCGAACATCGTGCCCCCATCGAGGCGGAACCGCCCGCCCTGAAGGTGTAGCGCTTCTACCTCGCCTAACCGCAGGCGGCGCATCAGATATTGGACAGGACTTTGACGCCCTCCATGTCGAAGTGAAAATGCATTTCGCGCAGGCCTTCCTGGCTCATTCTTTCGCGCAACTGCCATCGATGTTCGGCGGGACAGTAGAACATCAGGAAACCGCCGCCGCCGGCGCCGAGGATCTTGCCGCCGAGTGCACCACAATCGCGGCCGATCTCGTACCAGCGGTCGATGGCCGAATTCGACATTTGGCTCGAACGCTTCTTTTTGGTCTGCCAATGTTCGTGTAGCAACTCGCCGAAGCGGTCGAGTTCGTTGTTCTCGAGCGCCGCTTTGATCTCGTAACCTATGCGCTTGACCTCGTGGAGGCTGTCGATGACCTGGCTGTCACCTTGTTTGATATCGTTGTTCTGCTGTGAGAGGATATCCGAACTTTCGCGTTGGATGCCGGTAAAAAAAACAACCATGTTATTGGCCAACTCTTCTTCCGCGTGTTCGGAAAGCTTGAGCGGGCTGACTGTGACCTTGCCGTTGGTGTCGATGTCAAGACAGGTCAGACCGCCGAAGGCGCCGAGATAGTGATCGTGCTTGCCGGCGGGTTGGCCCGCGCGGACGGCTTCGATATAATGGGCTTCCTCGGCTATGTCCTGGGTGGGGACTTGCTCGCGTTTGTAGGCGTGCAGTGACGCTAGTAGGGCGACGGTGAACGAACCGGAAGAGCCCATGCCGGTTCGGCCAGGAACATCGGACATCGCGCCGATCTCGACGCCGCCGGATATTTTGGCGTGCGTCAGTGATTCGCGCAGCAGCGGGTGTTTGATTTGCGTGGGGTCATTGACCATTTCGGTCTCCGAGTATTTGACGCGGATAAAGTCTTCGACCTTTAGGGTGTTGAGTTGTATATAGACGTATTTGTCGATGCCTGCGCTGAGTATGAAGCCACCGTGCTCGCGGTAGTAGGAGGACAGATCGGTGCCACCGCCACCAAGGGGTATCCGCAGAGGTGCTCTGGTGATGATCAAGTTTGGCCTCGTTTTAAGGTAGGGTGAAGGAGCCGGAATCAACGGATTCTATGGCGTGTTGGTAGCGCTCCGGAGTATCCGTCGACAGGAGTTGACCCTGCATGCGGTGACCTAGGAGGGGGCGCCCTTCGGCGAGCAGGCCAGTGAAGATGTCCTGGCTGAAGTCGGAAGCGGTGTCGCTCGGGATGCGCTCGAGGATCTCTGGTTGCATGGCGTAGGTGCCCGCATTGATCAGGTAGTCGTCGAAAACCTGTGCCGGTTTGGGTTTTTCGATACAGCGGTTGATTCGGTTGTTCTTGTCGAGGCCGATGATGCCGCGGCTGGTTGGATCGGCCATCCACAGCAGGCCGACGCTGGCGATCTCGTTCTCTCGTTGGTGGGTCGCCCAGAATTCACTGAGGTCGAAGTTGGTCAGGTTGTCGCCGTAATAGACCAAGAAGGGTTCGTCGAAGAAGTCGGCGACTTTGCGCACTGCCCCGGCTGTGCCGAGCAGCTCGTCTTCAAGAGAGTACTCAATGGAGACGCCCCAGTCCTTGCCGTCGCCGAAATGATTCTGGATAACCTCGGGCAGATGGTTGAGATTGATGACCATCTGGTCGAAACCGTGCTGGGCGAGCAGTTGGATGATATATTCGAGCAAGGGCTTGCCGGCGAAGGGGATCATCGGCTTTGGAGTGTGGTCGGTTAGTGGCCTAAGCCTGCTGCCGCGTCCGGCGGCGAGCACCATGGCTTTCACGAGTTGGACCGGCGGATGATATTGGCCGCACGCATTTTGCCTTCTATTTCACCGTAGAAATCTTTGAGGTTGGGTTGTTCTTTGACCCACTCGATATATTCGCCGATGGTTTGTTCGAGCGAAGTCTCGGGCCGCCAGCCTAGTTGTTGCAGGGCTTCGCCGCTGGAGACGGTGTGGCGGGTGTCGCCGAAGCGATAATCGCCATTGACCAATGGCTGGATATCTTTGCCGGCGGCATTGGAGACAAGGTGGGCGTATTCGAGGCCGGTGGTGCCTTTTTGCCCGGCGACGTTGAAGGCGCGAAAATTGGCGCGCTCGTCTTCGAGGCACAATACATTGGCGCGGGCGACATCGCCGACATAGACATAATCGCGTAAGGCCTGGCCATCTTCATAGCAGACCGGTGGCTGATCGTGCAGGACGCGTAGGGTGAAGATCCTGCAGATGCCGGAATAGGCGTTAAAAAAGGAATTGCGCGGGCCTTGTACGATGGAATAACGCATATTAGTGGTGGGGATATCGTATTTGCGGCCCAAGCTGAAAGAGGTCATCTCGACGGCGTATTTGGAAATACCGTAGGTCGTATGGGGGTTGACGACGTCTTCGGTGATCGGCAGGTGTTCGAGTTCGGCGTCGCAGTGCGGGCAGCGCACTGCCCACTGAGCTTTGGCCAATTGCGCGTCGGGGCGGGAGTCGGGATAAACGGTACCGTGTTCGCTACAACGGTATTTTCCCTCTCCATAAGTCGCTTGCGATGAGGCCAGCACTATTTTTTTGATGGGTAACTTGTGCTCGACGATCAGTTCGTAGAGCAGGGTGGCGCCGACGGTATTGACGTGGTGGAACGTCGAGAAGTCGGGCATATAATCCTGATAGGCCGCAAGGTGGATAACGCCGTCGATGCCGTCGAGGGCGTTGAGCCAGTCTTCGCGGTTGCGCACGTCCCCTTGGATTTTTTCAACCGAGTCGGGCAGGTAGACAGGCCAGCCGTGTGGGTGAACCCTTTCTTGCAGGGCGTCGAGGACGCGAACTTTGTAGCCCTTGGCCACTAGCTGGTCTACGGTGTGCGAGCCGATGAAACCAGCGCCGCCGGTGACGAGTATATGTTGCATAACCTATTCTGATATCTCTCGGTGGTAATGGATGCAAATGCAAGCCTATGAATATAGATAGAGGTTCTTTGAGGGGCAATATTGATTCGGTCGATAGATAATTTGGCCTGGTTGACAGATAAAATAACCACCGGTAGTTTTTCTTAATGTTATGTGAAATCGAAGGGTTATATCTGGGTGCTCAAGTTTAAGATCGTTCTTGCCGTAGCAAGTCTCGCCCTCGGTGTTCTGCTATGCGAAATGGTTCTGCATCTCTTTTATCCACAAGTATTTCGCCGACCCGAAGTTTGGCGCTTTGACGCAGAATTGGGTTGGAGTCATGTGGCGGACAGTGCCGGTCGATTGGTCTCTCCTGAATTTGATGTCGAAATGCGCATTAACAGCATGGGGCTGCGCGACCGAGAGTATGCGCGGGAAAAACCCGCCGGAAGTCGTCGCATAGCCCTTTTTGGTGATTCGTTCGTTGAAGGGTGGGGCATGCCGATCGAGAGGGTTATAAATCGCCAGCTCGAAATTTGTTTGCAGGAGGAAGGGGAGCGGGTCGAGGTAGCCAATTTTGGCGTCGCGGGTTATGGTACGGACCAGGCGCTATTATTCTTTGAGCAACAAGGGCAGCGTTTCGATCCAGACGAGGTGTTGCTCTTTTTTTATAGCAACGACTTGTGGAACAATGCATCTCGCAAGGGGATCGGGGCGGAGCGCGGGTATAAACCCTATTTCAGGGTGCAACGAGACGGGCGGTTGGATTTGCAAGGGGTGCCGGTGAAGAAGACGAATTTTTGGGATCGCGACACTTATAATTCAATGGCCTTCTCCACCAGGTTACAGCGTTATTTATTTGAACATTGGCACCTCTATAAATTGGCGCGGAAAGCTTTGCAACCAGAGGTTCCACCTGGGCAGCAACAGGCCTTTTACGAAGGATTGTATGGTGCAGATGAAGCGCGGCGTTTCGAGCCGGCATGGGCATTGACCGGACGTTTGCTGCAAGCCTTCAAAAAACGTGTTGAGGCATATGGTGCTCGGCTTACCGTCGTCTATGTGCCGTCGATCGTTCAGATCGAACGGGACAATTGGCAGACCAAGCGTGAATTGCACGGTTTGCTGGGCGAATTCGATTTACAAAAACCCAATATCCGTATGGCTGGCTTCGCGGAGAAATACGATTTGCGTTTGATCGATTTATTCGGTGATTTCGCACAAAGGGCCAAGACGGAAACGCTTTATTTACGCGATAGCCATTGGAACGCCGCAGGACATGCGCTGGCGGCGACGAGCCTGTGTGCCAACTTGCATGGGGGAAAACCATGAGCGATTTACAATGGCGTAAGGAACTTGGCGCGGTTATTGGGCTTGGCGCTGCGGTTGCTGTTTTTTTCTGGCCCGCGGCTACCTTGCAGGGGGCATTTTTTGTCCAGGATATCATGGTGCAGAACTACCCCTTCCGGGATTTTTTCGCGCAGGCCTTGCAGCAGGGAAAGCTGCCGCTGTGGAATGCGGCGATCAACTGTGGTTTCCCCCTATTTGCCGAAGGACAGGCCGGTGCGCTGTATCCGCCGAATATAGTTTTGGCCTTAATGTTGCCGACTTGGGCGGCGCTCAACTTGAATGTCGTTTTGCATCTTTGGCTCGGTGCGGTCGGGATCTATGCGCTTGTGCGGTCGTTCGGAGCGGTACCGGCCGCGGGTTTGTGCGCGGGTTTGTGTTATGCCCTGAGCGGGTATATGGCGATTCGTGTGATGTCGCCGAATTATATCGATGTCTGCGCCTGGATCCCAATACTATTGCTATTAGTAGATCGGGCATTGGCTCGTCGGCAATGGATATATCTTTTGCTTTTCGCCCTTGTCGTATGTCTGCAATTGCTCGCGGGCCATCCACAGGCCACCGTCTACGGTTTCGGGGCTGTTTTCTGTTATGGCGTTTTTCGGGTTTGGGCTCAGGGGGCAGGCTGGCGTTTACTCGTTGCGATGGTTGCCGCTCCAGTCTTGGGCATTATGCTGGCAGGAGTGCAGTTATTGCCCACGGTCGAATTGGTGCAGTTGTCCAATCGCGGCACTGGATTAACCTGGGACCATTTTGTCGCCATGTCGCTGCCGCCCGAGCGAATCATAACTTTGTTATTGCCCAATTTTTTTGGCAATTCAGCGCATGGCACATACTGGAGCCGAGAGGTGGGGTTCTTTATTCAACTCTGCGCGTATATCGGCGTTTTGCCACTGGTCTTTGCCTGGGTCGCTGTGCGCGAGCGGCGCGACGGCCATACGCCTTTCTTTGCCGCCTTGGCGATTGTCGGCGTGCTCTTGGCCTTGGGTAAATACACGGCGTTTTTTTCGCTGCTCTACGAGGTGCCCGGCCTTAGTTTTTTCCGTATTCCGACGCGCTTTCTGTTGTGGTTTGCCCTCGGTGGCGCAGTGCTTTGTGGTATGGGAGTCGATCAGGTTTTGCGGGTCGAACGCCGTCGACGGGCCAATGCATGGCTATTGTGTTTACTATTGGGAGCAGTGGCGGGGGGAGGGCTCTATGTCAATGGGGTAAATTTACTCGGATTACCCGCAGGGACTGGCATCGAGTTAACGCGGTATTGCGATCAATTGCGCATAGACATAATAAGGCTCCTGCTGGTATTGACGTTAAGCATTTTCTTTCTCGGTTTTCGTGCGCGAAAGGTGGTAGTGTGGTTAGCGCCATTGGCCATATTTGCCGAGCTCTATAGTTTCGGTGCGGATTTCAACGCTACGATTGAACCCGACGCATATATTCGGACGCCGGCTACGGCCCACGCGATATTAGATGACCACGGCGAGAAAAAAGCGCCGCCCAGAATAATCGGTTTGGTGTCCGAAAAAACATCCCCCTTCAATTGGCATGGTGGTTGGGTTTATGATTTGTGGTCCTATCGACGCTATACGGAGACGTTGAGGATTTACTCGGGCGGCTTGTATGGCTTGGCCAATGCGTTGCCTGGATGGAGCCCTTTGCATTTGCATCGGCATGGGGAGTTTGCGCTCGGTTATCCGGCTTTTGCACCTTTGGCTGCGATCGACTATATCGTTAGTTATGGTGAGGTAGGGGGGCGGGGTATGAAATTGCTATTCGGGGGGGATATTGCGGTATATCGTTTTACTGAGACCATGCCTCGTGCCTATATGGTGGGCCAATTTCACAACGAAGCGGACCTCGGCAGACGCCAAGCCTATATGGCACGGGGGTTTGCTATACGCGACGAAGTGGTGTTGGAAGAAATGCCGGTGGAGCGGGTGGGAAGTGGTGGGGACGCGCAAATTACTCGCTACGAGAACGAACAGGTTGAGATCGCGCTCGGCAAACACGATGGTGGCCTCTTGGTTCTTGCCGATACGTATTATCCTGGATGGCGAGTCTATATAGATGGGGTTGAAGGCTTGATCATGCGGGCCAATCACGTTTTTCGCGCAGTTGTAGTGCCGGCAGGGGCTCGCGCGGTTGTTTTTATATACGAACCAGCAAGTTTTCGCTATGGGCTGATGCTCAGTATGGGAACGGCATTGCTATGGTTGGCTTTGGCAACGGGGAGTCGGAGATGGTCTTTCCCGCTAGTGCGCCCCTTGCCTATAGAAGCGGGCACCTCGCTAATGGTCTGGGCGTTGCAAGGGGCATTGATCGCCGTGTTGCACGCGTATGCTACCCAGGGCGAGGCATGGAGTGCTTGGATTGAGCGTGCCCGTTTGGGGTTGGGGGCTTAAATGACCGGGAAAAGCACGGGCTTGTTCGCCTCAGTAATGGCATTCGCAGTGTATATGCTGACCCTCTGTCCGACGGTATATGTGGAGGGCAGCGGTGAATTGATCGGCGCGGTTTTGGGTTTGGGGACGCCGCATCCGACGGGCTATCCGCTCTTTTGCCTGAGCGGACGTCTGATTTCCGTGATTTTGCCCTTTGATCGCCCGGCGTATGAAATAAATATCGCCTCGGCATTTTTTGCTGCAGCGGCCTGCGGTGGTTTGGCCTGGTTGCTCAGAGAGCGGGGCGTGCAGGCTTGGGTTGCATTGACGTCGGCTTTACTCTTCGCTTTTTCGCGCACCTTCTGGTCGCAGGCCGTAGTTGCTGAAGTCTATGGGCAGGCTCTATTGCTGGTTGTGCTGGTGATTGCAATGGCTCTAAGGGCCAGCGAACGCCAATATCCGCGTGACGTACTGTTGCTCGGTTGGCTGATGGGGCTGGGGTTGACCGCGCATCTAATGCAGGTGCTGATCTGGCCTGGGGTGGTTGTACTCCTAGTTTGGCGTTGCTCGGGTTTCATACGTCAAGTCCGGCTTGTCGTGCAGGCGATATTGGCTGTTGTCGGCGGCTATAGCCTGGTGGCGTATCTGCCCTTGCGCAATGGCCTCGGCGACGGATTTCACTGGGACCCGATTCCGGATGCTCTAAGCCTGTGGCAGCACCTGAGTGGAGCCCTGTACCGTTCGTCCTTCTTTTCTCTTCCACTCGAGGGCATGTTGCTCAATGCCCAGCGGTGGTTTGTGCAAGTGATGGGCGAATTTCACTTGCTGCTGGTGCCTTTGCTTTTTTGGGGTGGCTATGTGGCATGGCGGCGGGATCGCGATTTGTTCGTCCTAACAGGGGGGGCGATCGCCTGTAATTTATTAGCGGCGCTCAATTACCACCGCGATCCGAATGGACTACCGGTATTCTATTTACTTAGTTTGATCTGTTTGGCGATATGGCTTGGTGTGGGTTTTGACGATCTGGTGCGAAAATTGGGGCGTTTTGGTCGGCCGGCCTTTCTCGTTCCATTGTGCGCGATGGCGGTCGGATTGGTCTTGGCGGATCATTATACCGAGTCCGACCGCAGCGAAAATTGGATCGCCGAGCGCTATGGCCGAGATCTCCTTGCCGATTTGCCAGCGGATGCGGTGCTGATCGTTGAGGGGGATGACGCGGCTTTCGTGCTTGATTATTTGCAGCGCATTGAAAAGGTGCGGCCGGACGTCTCGCTATACAATCGCGTGGGGCGCGGCATGGATTTGCTCGATTGGGATGAACACGATTTGCCACCTCGGGAGCAGGGTAGGTTGCGCAAAAGGCGCGAAGGCGAATTGGCCCGCAGCGGCCGGCCGCTTTTTTATCTCGTACCACGTAGGGCTCCGTTAGATGGTTGGGAATTTACCCCCAAGGGTTTGCTCTACCGTTTACAGCCTGTCTCTACCAACCCGGCGACCGGCCAAGTGCAGATCGAGATGGCTAATGCTATGGTCGAGGGGCTATTTCGCGATGCTTGGGTGCGGAAAATTCAAAGCAATTACTGGTTTATGGCCGGTGAGAATCTGATGAGAGCTGGCGATGCGACCGGTGCAATCGCGGCGTACCAACAAGCTGCCAGCGTGGCCTATGACTCGCGGACTACTCGTTTTAATGTCGCGCTTAAATTTTATAAAAATAATAAATTAGAAGATGCCATGCTCCATGCCCAGGCAGCGGCGGAAATAGATCCTTGGAAGGCAGACCCCTATCAGTTAATGGCTCATATACGGCGCAAGCAGGGCCGAAATGGTGAGGCTCGAGAGCTGCTCAAAAAGGCAGGTGAATTGCGATAAGAGCCTTGACTTTCGTCAAAGCTCTATTTTTCTTTTGCTGCGAGACGGGAAGGAATAAAATTATGGAAAAATGGGATCGCATACTACACGCAAGTAATGTCTTGATGGATCTCAAGGCCCAGCGCAATTTTGATGCTATCCGCGAGTTGGCGTCCGTGCTGACCGACGACGGGATTGTACCTGATCAGAAGCGTTTCCTCGCCGATCTAATTCAGCGAGAGCAACAAGCTTCCACCGGCATTGGCAAGGGGGTGGCTGTTCCTCACACACACGAGGACACGATCGATCGCCAATTGTTGGCCATTGGTATCTCGCAAGAGGGGGTCGATTTTGCATCGCCCGATGGAGCGCCCGTGCACATCGTCGCGCTATTGGCCACTCCGCGCAAACATCAAAAGCTGCATATGGAACTCTTGGCTGCGCTTTCGCGATTACTGCAACACGAGGATGTGCGGGAGAGTCTGATAAACGCGGCGGATTCAGCAGAAGTCGTAGAAATCTTCACGCAAAAGCGCCAACTCGGCTAAGTTTAGCCAGGGGCGATGGGCGGGCAGGCAGGGGCCGATAAGGCTGCTGCCTTTTTTTATTATCCGCAGCCTACGCGCTGGCTAACCCTGCCGGTTCGCGGGGTGTGCGCACCCACTCCCTATGTCTTTTGCAATGAACCCTTGACTATAAAATGAATATGGTCCCCGAATTCAACCGGGCAATCAATAGCTCGTTGAACGAGAAATACACCTATTTTCTCGCCGGCCCCTTGGTCGCCGGGCAACGGCAGGCCTTGATTGTGCGTTTGCGCGTCTTACTCGAAGCGGGAGTGCCCGGTTATGCGATCTTGGTGCTGTTGCCGGATCGGGCGACGGCTCGCCGTTTTCGTCAACAGGTCGACGAGTTAGATCTCGGGCCTTATGGGGCGGTCGATTTACAGACCTATTATGGACTGGCGAGCCGACTGATCCGCCTGTTCTGGCCATTGGTCGCAGACAGCGCTGGCTTTGCTGCGCCGGAGCGTCCTCCAGTTTTCCTCAATTACGAGACAGCCCAGTACCTCATGGGCCAGTTAAGCGAACCATTGTTGGCCCAGGGGTATTTTGAAGGGCTGTCGATGAGGCCGCAGCGAATTATTTCCCAATTGCTCGATAATTTGAACAAAGCGGCTGTTGCGGGTTTTGCATTGGGCGAAGTCGCGCCCAGGCTAGCTCAGGCCTGGACAGGTGAAGCAAGCCGTTTGCGTTTATACGAACATGTGCAAATCTGTATTGATCTATATCGCGGCCATTGTCTACAGCACGGTCTGCTCGACGCCTCGTTGGTCTTTGAGGTCTTTAATCGGCACCTAGTCGCCAAGGATGAATTCTGGCGTTATTTCACTGAACGATTTCGCCATCTTTTGGTCGACTCGAGCGAGGAAATGGTTCCGGTTGCACACGATCTGGTTCGTCGATTGTTACACCAATCCGATTCGGCGTTGTTGACAGGAGATGTGCAGGCGGGTTTTAGAATTTTCCTCGGCGTCGATGCTCCGGGTGCCGCTGAGTTGCAGGCGGAGTGTCAAGAATCGATAGTAGTCGAACCGGCGAATTGTGCCGATCCGCACCTCACCGCTTTTGCCGGTCGCATTGGCGAAAAACTCGGACAGGGCCGAACCGTGGAAAGCGCTGGGTCGCCCCGACTGGCGGTCGTCGATTTGGTGCAGACCCGTTATCGATCGCAAATGATTGAGTCTGTAGCTCGGCAAATAATCGAGTTGATAAATAAAGGTGTCGCGCCGGGTGAAATCGCCATTGTCGCGCCGCATGCCGATGGGGTGTTGCGCTTTCTTTTGGCGGAGACCTTTCGCGCCGCAGATATTCCTTTCGCGGTGATCCGGCGCTATGAAACTCTGCGCGAAGAGCCGGTAGTGCGGGCCTGTTTGACTTTGGCGATACTCGCTCACCCCGAATGGGGACAAAGTCTGTCGGTCTTTGATCTTGCAGAAGCCTTGGAACGAGCGCTCAAGCCACTCGATCCGCTACGCGCCGAACTTGTCGCCCGCCATCTCTATGATTTGCGTTCAGGGCAGCTCAAAAATGCCAGTGAATTGAAGGCCAAGATGCGCGAGCGGATCGGTTTTGCCGCCGTCGAGCGATATGAAATATTGCGCGAGTGGCTCGAATCCTATCGGGCGGAAGAGCCCGGGGCCTTTGACCATTTTTTACGCCGACTATTTGGTGAAATCCTCTCGAACTGCGAACTGGAACCGGAGGACGCGCAAGTTTATAGTAAGCTTATCGCCTCGGCTTCTTCATTTCGCCAGGCGGCCCCAGCGATGGACCTCAAGGGCACAGACATTGGCAAGCGCTATGTCGAAATGGTGCTCGCCGGAGTGGTCGCCGCGCAATACCTGACCGATGTCGACCTCGAGGAGGCGCCGGAGTCGATCGCCTTGGTCGCACCGGTTTATACCTACCTGCTCTCCGGACATGTGGCCCGCTATCAATTCTGGCTGGATATCGGTTCGATGAGTTGGTGGGACCCGTTGCACCAACCACTGACCAACCACTATGTGCTAGCACGTCGCTGGAATCAGGATGAACGTTGGACGGATGCGGTTGATTTTTCGATTCGCAACCAAAACCTATATCGCCTGGTGCGGGGACTGTGTCTGCGATGTCGAGGCGGTATCTATCTTTGCGCCAGTGACTCTGAGGGGCGGGGCGAAGTGCAGGATGGTCCATTGATGATGGCCGTGCAACAGGTATTGCAGGAGCGCGCGTGAACCAATTCCAACCGCGCGAAGGTCAGCGTCAAATTCTTGACTATCAAGGCGGAAAGATGGGCGTATCGGCCGTGCCGGGCAGTGGTAAGACGGCGACAATTGTCGCTCTGGCGACCCGCTTGATTGCGGAAGGGCGCACCGAGGGCGGCCAGGTGCTGATCGTCACCTACCAGAATGCCGCCGTCGACAATATTCGCTCGCGAATCCGCCAGCGATTAGAAGAGATGGACCTGTTGCAAATCGGCTATGATGTCCGCACGTTGCACAGCCTGTCTTATGGCATCGTCCAGGCCAATTCGGGCTTGGCCGGCACTACGGCTGAATTCGCGGTATTGGACGAGCGTTCCAGTGGGGATTTGCTCGACAAAGCGGTGCGTATCTGGAACGCGGAAAATAAGGGTATTTGGGGGCGTCTTGGGCCGGGTGATTATATAGATGAGCGGTGGGAACGAGAATGGCGCGATATAGCACGCAAGGTGGCCAAGACCGTTATTACCAGCGCTAAGAATCGCCGGTTGCGGGCGGAAGATTTATTGGCGAGGATCGGCGAGGGCGGCGGCGACGAACTCAATCAATTTTTGCGGATCGGTGCCGGGATATACCAACTCTACCAACAGCAGATAGAGACGATCGGCGGTCTTGATTTTGATGATTTGGTGTGGAGAGCAGCCGAACTGTTAGACCAGTACCCTGACCTGTGTGCTCGCTACCGACAGCGTTGGCCGGTGGTACTAGAGGACGAAGCACAGGACAGCGTGCCGCTGCAAGAAGAGTTGCTCTCCCTCCTGGCGGGCCCCGAGGGCAACTGGATCCGGGTCGGCGATCCGAATCAGGCCATTATGAGCACATTTACCGCCGCGGACCCGCGTTATCTTAGGCGATTTCTCGAACGCGACGATGTCGAGGCGCAGGAGATGGCCATTTCCGGTCGCTGTGCACCGATGATTATCGATCTGGCCAATTTTCTCGTCGAATGGGTTTCGGTCGAACACCCACTCGAAGAAGTCCGCGAAAGGGCGTTCCGCCAACAGCTTATACAGCCGACGGAGCGCGGTGACCCGCAGCAGAATCCGGACGACGCGGACAGCGCGATCGGCTTTCGGGAATACAATAACCGCCAAGAGGAATTTTCTAGTATAGCTCGCAGGTCCCATGCTTTCGTCGGCAAGTATCCCGATCTCACCGTGGCCATTTTGGTGTCGACCAATCGCATCGGTTATGAGATGGCCGAGCATTTGCGCGAGGCCGGGGCCGATTTCGACGAAGTCTTGCAAAGCCCGCGATCGGCGCGGCAGGTTAGTGAGGCGTTGTGCCAAGTTGTTCAGTTTCTCGCCGAACCGCTGGGGCGTAATCACCTAGAAAAAGCCTATCGGGCCTTGCTCGGTTTCTGGCCCGGACCGACGGGCCCGGGAGAGGAAGAAACGGTCGCGACATTATTGCGCAGTTGTTATCGACCTGAGGCGCTGCTTTATCCGGCGGCAGGAACCAAGATGGAAGAGGCCTTGCCGCCGGTCGATAAAGTCGAAGTGCAGGACTTGGAGGCGATAGCCCATCTTTGTAGTTATTTGCGACGTTGGCTCAGGGCGGTGTCGTTGCCGGTGGACCAGTTGTTGATGACCGTCGCCCAGGATCTTTTGCAAGAGGGCGATTTGGCTATGGCGCAGAATTTAGCAACTTATTTACGCACTCGCGCCGATCAGAACATGGATTGGCGCTTGCCCGAATTGGCCCGTGAGTTAAGCCTCGCGGTCCAGGGCAAAGCCGGGGTATTGGCCGAAGAAGAGGATGTCTTCGCCCCGCGACCGGGGCGGATCTCTCTGACGACGATGCATAAGGCTAAGGGGATGGAGTGGGATTTGGTCTATGTCATGGGGGTTGGTGGCGATTGGTTTCCCCATGATCTCGATGCTCGATTTTTCGGCGAATACGAATTCCTCGGTGGCGATCCCTGCGAGGATGCGCGGGCAGAGTTGTTAGGGCTGACAGGCGAGATCGGTTCCGTGCGGTTGTCGGCGACGGATCTCGCCCATGTCGAGGTTATCGCTGAACGCTTGCGTTTACTCTATGTCGCCATCACTCGGGCGCGGCGTTATCTGGCGATTAGTTGGAGTCGCGAGATACCGAGGGCGACGCGCTCATTTGCCGTACCGGCCGCAGAGTCGTTCCGACAGTTGGAAGCCTATTACCAATTGCAACGTCGATGATAAACAAGGGATTCAAATTCAGCCAAAGCTCGCTAACGACCTTCAAGCAATGTCGGCGCCGGTTCTTACTGCGTTATTTGCAGCACATGCAATGGCCCGCCCCGTTGACCGATCATTTGAGCGAGTGGGAGCAAACTATCCAGCGCGGCTTGTTTTTTCACCAGTTCATCCTGCAGGAGAGCTTGGGTTTGCATGTCGAGGCCGCGATACACAAGAGCGATGATCCGCTGCTGCGAACTTGGTGGGACAATTGGCGCAAGCAGGCTCCGGATATGCCGCGAGGAGAGCTTTTCAGTGAGACGATGCTCTCGGTACCCTTCGGCGAGCGCCGTCTGGTGGCGAAGCTCGACCGAGTGATTTTTGCAGAAGACGGTCGGGTATTGATATTCGATTGGAAAACAGGGCGACGCAAACCGAAGCAGGCCGAATATGTCGATAATTGGCAAACCCTTGTCTACCGCTTCGTGGTAGTCGAAGCTGGGGCTCTTTTAACCGGGGGGCACCCGGTGGATCCGGCTAATGTTTCGCTGATCTACTGGCACGCGCAATATCCTCAGGCAATACAGCCCATTATTTATTCGTCCGCAGAGCATGAGGCTGCACGAAATCGATTGACGCAGAAGATGGCCGAGATCGAGGGATTGCCAGATGAAGCGGCCTATGCAAAAACAGAAGATCTAACGGAGTGCCGCCGTTGCGAATATCATACGTATTGCGAGCGGGTTTCACCGCGAGGCGAAGACTGGGATATCGATGAGGACGAGCTGGATTGGGATCTATTGCCTGAGGCGGAGCTCTGACCGTGGAGTGGAAAGATACCGGGACCGCCCCCGCACCAGAACTTGCTGCGCGCTTGGGGGTCTCGGACTTGGTAGCCCAGCTGCTCTCTGCGCGTGGACTTGGCGATGAAATCGCAAGCAAAAATAGGTTGAATCCGCTAGCGGTCGAAGATTGGCCCTGGTCGGATGTTACGGGTTTAGACGAATTGCTGGCGGTTTTAGCTGAGGCGAAGGAGGTCGGGCAGGGGATTTTAGTGTGTGGAGGGCAGAGCGCAGGGGATCAAGTCGCCATGGCCCTCTGTGTTGGGGGGTTGCGGCAGTTTGGTTTTGCGGTGTCGTATTGTTTAGAGGGCCTGGCAAATTCAGTCGACATCACCGCGTTTGGTACCCAGTCTGATGCTAAATATTTGCAGTTGAAGTTAGGGCTTGGCGTAGAGGCGACAGGGGTGATTTCGCTTACTGATCCGAGTGCTCAGATAAGCGTGCGGATAAGCGCGGAGCCCGACGAAATCAAAGGGGACCATCCTTTGTGGCTGGCTGGCCGGGCGGGGCTCTGCTGGTGGCTGCTAAGAGCGCTGGCCCAAGTGCATAATGGCGGTGGGGAAATGCGCGAGTTTGCTGATCTTATCGCCTTGTCATCGATTGTCGACGGCGCGGCGATGCTGGGATTGAATCGTTCGCTGACCCAGTGGGGGGGGGCGAAACTCATTTATCGTCCCAGGACTGGTCTCGCGGCTTTGATGCGGGTAGCCAAGCTCATGCCCCCGGTTCTAGTGTCAAATAAATATATCGATAGTTCGTTAGGTGCCCGATTGCGTGCGGCGGAACGAAGAGGGCTCGCGGCCACGTCAATCGATTTGCTATTGGCTGAAGAGGCCGGGCTGGCGGACGAATGGGCTGTGGATGTCGAAAACGGTTATCGGGAAGAACGCTTGGCGCAGCGGCAAGAAGAGATGGTGCCGGAGAGAGAGTCATTGGCGATCGAGGCTTATATTGGCCTGGCCCAAATGCGGCCGGCTTTGGGCCATGAGATCTCCCGGCTCGGACCTTTTGGCCGAGGAAACCCCGAGCCGCTGTTGGCGAGCCGCAGGGTTCGCTTGGTCAATGTAACGAGTACAGGGCTTTCGCGCCGTCATACTCGTTTGCTCGTTGAGGACGAGGAGGGGCATAGCCTTTCTGGGCTGTGGCGGTACAAACAACCTGAGGAGGTGCCGGGCGCTTGGGGAGATATCGCGTTCAATCTGCGGCTGGATTATTATCGCGGCAGCGAAAATGTGCAGTTGGAGATTGTTGCTTTCAGGCTTTTGGTGGCGGAAGAAGATACCGAATTAAAGCCGGAACTGCCTTTCAGTGTAGAGGATAAGCGCACTGCCGGCGATCGTATGGGCGAACTCGCGAAATTGTTAGCGAGAGACGCGAGACTACAGATCTGGGCGGAAGCAGGTGCGTTTCCCGTGGCCGCGATAGCACGCGATAAGCTGCAGCGGGGGAAGATGTTGGTCCTCTGGACGGCTCCTCCGGGGCCAAGTATTCTGCGGGAAGCACTTGAACGAGTCGGGCCTAGCAAAGTCGTGTTGCTATCAGCTGAAAGAAACACGGTCGCGCCCGGTGATTTTTTGCGCCACTTAGGCGGCTTGGTCAAATGGATACTTGCCAACCGGGATGCAACGGTAGGAATAACTGAGTTGGCGGGGCGTCTTGGCGAAATGAATGCGACGGTATTAGCCGGTCTCGAGTTGTTAGCCTTCAAGGGGCTATTGGGGTATCGCGAAGAAGGAAAGCGGTTACATTTTTCCCGAGAAGCCAACCCTGGAGTGCAAGACCCGGAGCGTTTAGGGCACCTATTGGCGGAGTCAGCGGCTTATCGAAGATATTTCGCGCAAGCACCGGCGGTTGAGATACTGCAGTTGTCGACTGATTCTATATAATTGCATTGGGCTTTACCCGAGTACGACAAGCCATATATGGAAATAGCGAATAATAGTTCAGGTCGGGCCAATAGGTCAGCCGAGGATGAAGACCAGGCCCGTTACTCCTGTGAACCAACTGACAATTAACCAGAATCCGGCTGAACCAAAAGCACCCAATACTGATCCGAGGAAGAGCGGACGTAGACGCGTATAGAGAAATGCCCCACCGTATTTGAGGATCAAGGCTTTGCAAAGCCAAGCGATAAAGACGGAGAACCACACGTGAAATACGGGGTGGGTCAAACCCAAGGTCAAGCCGATGGGGTGAATAGGAAAACCGACGAATCGGGCTTTGATAAAAGTTAGTATACCCATTAGTAGCGCACCTATGCCGGTAAAGCCAAGATGCCAGAACTGGACCGGTTCCGGATTCTTGATATTGCGGGAGATCCAATTGCCCGTATAAGAGGGGAGACCGTTGAATTGCCAACCGCTGAGATTGATACCGCCGTATTGGTACGATAGCTCGATGACGGCGTAAGCGGAGCCGCAAAGAGTGATTATGATGGCCAAGATGATGGCCCAGAATAGCCTGCGGGATTCCAAGCGGGTGACTTCGGCCAATTTTAGCCCGGTGGCTGCGGAGGCCATGACAAAGGTGCGAATATCGGCAGACCAAGCGAAATTGAGCCCGAGGGCTGTTAAGCCGGCGGGGCCGACGACGGCAGATCCCATGGTGTTAACGGTAAATACAGGAGAACAAACGGTAGCCCGACCGTAGGCCAGGCCGGTTTGCGAAACAATGCGGGCTAAGCCAATAAAAATCACTAAGGACGACAGCAGAAATACCAGCGCGGTAGGTAGATTCATCCCCGCCATGGTCAACCAGATCAAGCATAGGCCAAAACCGCCGGTTGCCCCGAATGTAGCGGCCCGATAAGAGAGCAATTCTCCACTATCGTCAATCGACTCGTCACCGCGAAAGGCTTTGCGGAAGACGTCCCTGAGGTGCTCCCGGCTATTCCAGAAACTGGAGAAGACAAGGAAGAATAATGCTCCCAAGGCGATATGGGCGACACTCGGCGGGGCTGGATCGGAAAAAGGTTGGATCGGTCCTATACTCCAACCAAGCATGCGTTGGATGCCTGTTTGCAATAGCGCTAAAAATGCGAAAAACCACACGCCAAAAGAAACATCGAGGCTGAGTAAGTAGGCTAAACCTATTACTTCGAAACGGGGCGTGCAGTTCATGTAGACCGAATTGCGCATAATTGGCACGATTAGATTCAGGTCTATGCGTGGAATGAAGTTATAGAAGG
>Ga0233439_10000877_pt1 | contig 41136 bp, 39 predicted proteins | sample SI_123_September_6_FD_182713 | JGI IMG/M metagenome (GOLD analysis project Ga0233439, IMG submission 182713) | Seawater microbial communities from Saanich Inlet, British Columbia, Canada - SI_123_September2016_100_MG | ecosystem: Environmental > Aquatic > Marine > Inlet | place: Canada: British... | reverse complement strand
GGCGTTGCAATACACCGGCGGTGGCACATTCTTCCTGAACCTGGCGTTTGCCTTGTTAGGACATGTCCGCGGTGGTCCGGCCAAGGTGGCCATTTTCGCTTCCGGCCTGATGGGTTCCATGAGCGGCAGTGTCATCACCAACGTTTTGACCACTGGCGCATTGTCCATTCCCGCCATGAAACGCACGGGCTTTTCCCCTCATTATGCTGGTGGGGTTGAGGCCTGTGCTTCTACGGGTGGGGTTTTGATGCCGCCCATCATGGGCTCCACCGCCTTTGTCATGGCGACCTATTTGGAAGTGCCTTATTCCGATATCGTCATCGCTGCCGTAATCCCCTCGGTGTTGTATTTCTTCGGCCTGTTTATACAGATCGACAGTTATGCCGCGCGCATGAAGCTGGAAGGTCTGCCGAAGGAGGAAATGCCCTCCGTTCGCAAGACCCTGTTTGAAGGCTGGCATTACGTTACCGTGTTTGCCTTGCTGATCTGGATGTTGATGTTTCTGCAACGAGAAGCATTGGCACCTTACTACGCCACCGTCTTGTTGATTGTGATCAACCAGTTCATCAAAGCCAGTCGCTGGGATTTCAATGGCTTCATTGACTTTATTGTTGGTGTCGGCCGTTTGTTTGTCGAGCTGGCGGCGATTTTGGCGGGTATTGGGATGATTGTCGGTGCTTTGTCCCTGACCGGTAAAATCTCCACCCTGGCGAATGAGTTGTTGTCCATGGCCGGGGACTCGGTGGTCGTCTTGTTGATGATGGGGGCTTTGGCTTCGTTCATCATGGGCATCGGGGTGACGGTGACTGTGGCCTATATTATTCTGGCCATTACATTGGCACCTGCGTTGACCGAATCCGGCTTGAACCCCATGGCAGTGCATTTGTTCATGTTGTACTGGGGCATGCTGTCGTTCATCACGCCACCAGTGGCATTGGGTGCTTTTGCGGCGGCCTCTCTGGCTCAGGCTAAACCGATGCGAACCGGGTTCGAGGCCATGCGATTAGGATCGGTGATCTATTTCATACCGTTCTTCTTTGTCTTGAACCCAGCCCTGATTATGCAGGGGGAGTGGGGGGAGATCATTAATGTCTTCAGCACTGCTGTCATCGGCATCATCCTGTTAGCAGGTGCCTTGCAAGGTTATCTGCTGGGTGTCGGCAATGTCGCGACCCACAGTGTTTTGCAATGGCCGATCAGGGGGGTTTTGTTGCTTGCCGCCCTGTTGTTCGCCGTGCCCGGTGGGGAGTTCACCGGCTATGCGAACCTTGAATTGGCGCTCGCCGGTGCGGTGGTACTGGCGCCTGCGGTTGCTCTGACCTGGTTCCTGAACCGGGGTGTGGCCGCAACGGCATAGTTGTGTACGGGCTAGAGCAATTTTCAATCAATTGGAATCACTCTTGTGATCCAAGTGATTGGTTCAATTGCTCTATTCTTAAGAGTCAGAGCATTTCCTAGTTGGAAATGCTCTAAACGGCGCGGGGCAATTTCTGCTCCGCGCCGTAGCTTTTGCATAGGGATATTTTAAGGAAAAGGTGCGGCCATTCCGCTTCTTCCTGGCCGCCAATGGATGGAGCTACGACAGTGTCAAGCCAAGCAAGTTCCCTTCTCCCCCTGTTCGATCCGAAGACCATCGCCATTATCGGCGCCTCGGACAATATCCAGAAATTCGGCGGCCGCCCCATCCGTTTTATGAAAGAGGCGGGTTTCACAGGCACGATTTATCCCATCAATCCTCGTGGCGGCGTGATCCAGGGCCTGCAGGCCTACAAGGATATCCGCGATCTTCCCGAGGCCGTGGATATGTGCATCGTCACGGTGCCCGCGCCCCTGGTGGTGGATGCGGTGCGAAATTGCGCCGAGGCCGGGGTGCGTTCAGTGGTAATCTTTTCCTCCGGTTTTTCCGAAGTCAGCGAGGAAGGCGTAGCCTGGCAGGCAGAGCTGGCCGAAATTGCCGCCCAGCATGATATCCGCATGGTCGGGCCGAACTGTATGGGAACGCTCAACCCGGCATCTTTTGCCATTGGCACCTTCGCGTCATTTTTTGAACACGGCTGGCCCAAACCTGGCAATATCTCGATCATCAGCCAGTCCGGTGCCGTGGGCGGTCATACCCTGGTGCTGGCGCGGGAGCGGGGCCTGGGCGTGCGCAATTGGATCACCACCGGCAACGAGGTTGATGTGGATGTGGCCGATTGTATCGCCCATTGCGCGACAGACCCCGGTACCACTGTCATCGCCGCCTATATCGAAGGTACCCGTAAGCCTGAACGTCTGATGCAGGCCTTTGCCGCCGCCCGCGCCAATGGCAAGGCGGTGGTCATGATGAAAGTTGGTGCATCCGAGGTGGGCGCAGTGGCTGCCAACAGCCATACCGCGTCCCTGGCAGGCGCAGATGCCATCTATGACGCCATGTTCCGGCAATATGGGGTGGTCAGGGTTTATTCCCTGGACGAGTTGCTGGATGTATCAGGTGCCGCCGCGGCGGGGCAATTTCCCGCCCGCAACCGCCTTGGCATCGTGACCATTTCGGGCGGCATTGGCGTTCTGACATCCGATATCGCGGCAATGTATGACTTGGAGGTGCCGGAGCTGCCTGAAAAGGCGCAAAAGAAACTGAAGGCGTTGATGCCGCTGGCCGCCGTGCGCAACCCGGTGGATACAACGGCACAGATGTTGAACGACATGCCGGTGTTTGAAGGCAGCCTGCGCACCATGTTGAGCGAGGGCGACTGCGATGCCACCCTGGTGTTTTTGTCTACGGTGGGTTTCTCACCCCGGATGATGGCTCAGATCCGCGAAGTGTTGGAGAATGTGCGTGCGGATTACCCCGACGATTTGATGATCCTGTCCATGGTCTGCCACGGCCCGGAACGGGAGTATCTGGAAGGCCTGAAATATCTTGTAATCGAAGATCCGAACCGGGCTATCCGTGCCATTGCCGCCCTGGTGGATTTCGGCAAAAGCTTCGCCCGCGCGGCACCTGGGTCCACCGCCGATAGCCCGCCCGCCCTGCCCAACGAGGCTGTCGCTCCGCCCAGGCGTGCGTTGAGCGAGATTGAGGCCGGCGATATCCTGGCCAAGGCAGGTCTTCCCATGACACCGGGACGCTTGGCCAATTCCGCTGATGATGCGGCGCAGGCGGCGATGGAGGTGGGGTATCCGGTGGTGATGAAAATCGTCTCGCCGGATATTCAGCATAAATCGGACATTGGCGGGGTGAAGTTGAACCTGCAAACCGTGGATGAAGTGCGGGCCGGGTATCAGGCAATCATGGCCGCCGTTGGACAGCACGCCAGGGATGCGGCCATCGACGGGATCTTGGTGGCACCCATGGTCTCAGGCGGGGTTGAAACCATTATCGGCGTACACCGGGATCCGGTGTTTGGCCCCGTGGTGCTGTTCGGACTAGGTGGGATATTTGTCGAAGTCCTGAAAGACGTCACCTTCCGCATCGCGCCCTTTGGGGTGGATGAGGCGCACCGGATGATCAATGAAGTACGCGGCCGGGCCATGCTCGACGGCGTGCGCGGCCAGGCCCCGGCGGACGTGGATGCCCTGGCCATGGCGCTGGCCCAACTTTCGGTCTACGCTGCGGCGAATGGTGATGTTATCGAAAGCATCGATATTAATCCTCTGCTGGTGAGGGCAAAAGGCGAGGGTGCCGTCGCCGTCGATGCCCTGATCATTACTCAATCGGATTGAATAATCATGTGGCCAAACCGCACATTCCTTGACTTGATCGATGTGGAACTGCCTATCATTCAGGCCCCCATGGCGGGTGCCGGTGGCGCGGCCTTGGCGATTGCAGCGGCCAAAGGCGGGGGTGTGGGTTCATTGCCTTGTGCCATGCTGGGGGCTGACAAGATGCGGGCCGAAGTTGGCGTTATCCGACAACAAACAGACCGTCCTATCAACCTGAATTTCTTTTGCCACGATCCTATTCCAGCTGATCCCGGTCGTGCAAAGGCCTGGAAGGATCATCTGGGCGGTTACTATGACGAATTTGGTCTGGATAAATCAGCCACTGCACCAGCTGCGAGCCGATCGCCATTTGATGCTGCCATGTGCGAGATTGTCGAAGATATCTCGCCGGAAGTGATCAGCTTCCATTTCGGCCTGCCGGCCCCAGATTTGTTGGACCGCGTGAAGGCGGTCGGTTGCCGGATCATCAGTTCCGCCACGTCGGTGGCAGAGGCCCGCTGGCTGGAAGAACGCGGGTGCGATGCCATCATTGCCCAAGGCTACGAAGCGGGTGGTCATCGCGGCATGTTTCTAAGCGATGATATCTCGACCCAGGCGGGCACCTTTGCGCTGGTGCCGCAAGTCGTCGATGCGGTGTCGGTGCCGGTTATTGCGGCGGGCGGAATTGCTGATGGCCGTGGCATGGCTGCGGCCTTTGCCTTGGGGGCTGCCGCTGTGCAAATCGGCACGGCCTATCTGTTCACGCCGGAAAGTTTGGTGAGTGACCTGCATCGCGCCGCGTTGATGGCCACGGATGAAGGCCAAACCGCGCTGACGAATGTGTTCTCCGGCAGGCCGGCACGTGGAATAATGAACCGCATTATGCGGGACGTTGGACCGATGTCTGATATGGCCCCGGCCTTTCCTACAGCTGGTGGCGCATTGGCACCCCTAAAGGCGGCGGCGGAAGCCAAGGACAGCGGCGATTTCTCGTCGTTGTGGTCGGGTCAGGCGGCTGGCCTAGCCCAGGTCATTGGGGCAGAGGATCTAACCCGGCAGCTGGCGCGGGACGCCGGCGAACGAATGGCCGCACTTACCCCTTGAGCAATTTTCAATCAAATAGAGTCACTTTTGTGATCCAAGTGGTTGGTTCAATTGCTCTTTTCTTAACAGTCCGATCATGTTTAAAATAAACTTGATCGAGGGAGGCATGATATGAGCGCGAATAAATGGAACATCAGTGGCGAGTACATGGAAAGCTGCAATTGCGACTATCTATGTCCGTGTATCTATACCAACCCCCAGGGGGAGGCGACGTTTGACCATTGCACGGCTCTTATGATTTTTCGTATCGATCAGGGGCAATGTGGTGATGTGGATCTGGGGGGATTGAAATTTGCCCTCGTGATCCGCTCAGGCAGGGTGATGTCCCACGGCAACTGGATTTTCGCCAATGTGGTGGATGACAGCGCGGACGAGGCTCAACGTACCGCCCTGGGCGGCATTGTCAGTGGGGAGGCCGGCGGCGTGCCCGGCATGATCCGGGACAATCTGGTCAGTGACTATCGCGGCCTGCAATTCAAACCCATTAATTTCGTCATGGACGGCCTATCCCGGTCGGTGGAAATCCCCGGTGTATTGACCTACGAGATTGAGGGGGTGCCCTCGCGCAACGGTAACGGACAGCCGTTCTATATTGATAACACGGGGCATCCCGCCAACACGCGACTGGCCCTGGCCCGGTCAAAGTTCACGCGTATACAGGCTTTCGATCTTGATCTGGAGATGCAGGGCAAAGGTAACAACGGCCATTTTGCCCCGTTTAGCTGGGCCGCTTGAGTTCGCCCAGAGTTCGCTGGGAGGCCACCGTTGAGCCCGGCAACCGGTAAGAAGTTTGAGATTGCCGGCTGGCTTCTTTTCATTGTCTCGGCGTTGTTCTTTATTGCCTCTGCCATCAAAGGCGGCGATTGGCTGTCGGGACTTGGCGGTTTGTTTTTCCTGATCGCCTGTCTCGTGTTCCTGGTCCCCGTGTTCCGCCGCACTTCGGATTAGGGAATGGCACCATCCGGGGCCCGTGCTGCTTCCAAGGCACGCATCAGGGCAACCAGACAGCGGTCCCGATGTTCTGTCAGTTCAGCAACGGATCTGCCACCTGCGGCATCATCACAGCCGGTGATTAAGGCCTGTTCCAATTCCGGCGTCATCTCGGGTGCTGCCAGGCGGGTCCAGGGAGCGCCGGTCGCCGCGTCAAAATGTTCCAGAAAATGCGCCATGCCGCCTTCACCTCCTGCCAGATGAAAGGTCAGGCAATGGCCCATGATGGCCCAACGCAGGCCGGGTCCTGCCGCGATGGCCTTGTCGATTTCGGCCACGGTCGCCTCCCCCGCCTCTATCATATGCAGGGCCTCGTGCCAGATCGCCTGTTGCAGACGGTCGGCGATGAAGCCTGGGACTTCACGGGCCATGGGGATTACGGTCTTTCCGGCCGCTTCGTAAAAGGCCGTGGCCCGATCAACCACGCCTGGGGCGGTCTTTTTGCCACCGACGACTTCGACCAAGGGCAACAGATAGGGCGGATTGAAAGGATGCCCCACGACCATCCGTTCGGGATGCGCAGCGCCGGCCTGCATATCATTCATCAGGAACCCGGAGGTAGATGAGGCGATGATAGTGGTGGGCGGCGTGGCCCGGTCGATCTCTGCCAAAAGTTCAATCTTTAGATCCAAACGCTCCGGCGCGCTTTCCTGGACGAATTCAGCTGCCGCGCAGGCCGCTGCCAGAGTGGGCGCATATGTCAGTTGTCCTGCCTCTGGGTCTAGACCAAGGTCTATCAATGCGGGGCGGGCAGCTGTGATAATATGACGAAGGGTAGCCTCCCCCTCAGGTGACGGGTCCCAGGCAGTAACAGCAAATCCCCGGGCCAAAAAATGCGCCACCCAACCGGCCCCGATAACACCGCAGCCAATACAAGTAACATTACGCACGGCATTTGGATCAACCTGGGGCGTCATATCAAATCACCAATTTGCTAGTTAACGACGGTCTCCAAAACCTCGCCCAACTCAACCACGGACAGGGTTTGCCCGTCTGTTTCCAGTACCGTGACAGAGCAATTATTGGGCCGGAACAAGGTCAGGCGTTCATCATTTTGCGCCGCGCCGACAGCCACATTGATGGCGACGAAATGGCTGACAATCACCGTGTCCTGGCGTAACTCCAATAAAGTATCAATCATGCCCTGACGCCAGGGATGCAACCAGCTGTCCGCCTCTGCCCAGGTGCCGGCCATAACATTTTTCAGCCAGGTTCGCCGCTGGCTCAGATCTTCGGTGGGAGATGGAATTTCCCGGACGGCATCGACAACGTCCGCCGTGGTGTTCCACGCGGCCTCCAGCGGCAGGGCTGTTTCTCTGGTCCGTTGCAGCGGCGAGACGATCATCGCCAAAGGACCAAGAGGTGCCATCCGTGCCGCCAGTTCCGCTGCCTGTTGATGGCCTAGATCATTCAGGCCCGGGTCAGGGTCTTCGTCCCAGGAGGCTGCGGCCTGCCCGTGGCGGACCAGATACAATGTCGCCATCAGTACATGCGTTCCTTCACGCTTTTCTGAACATAGGCTTCCAGTTCCTCACCGGATTGCTCGGCCCCAATTTGATCCTTGATCATCTGGCCCAGGGACGGCATGGCGGTTTTGCGTTCAACCTTATAATCCTCCTGCCACAGTTTCGAACGGACCAGCGCCTTGGAACATTGAAACAGCACCTCTTCAATCTGTACCAGGATGCCGGTTTTCGGGATTTTGCCCCGTACTTCAAATTCCGCCAGAACTTCGGCGTCCGTACAAATGCGCGCCTGGCCATTGACGCGCAGGGTTTCCGTCACACCGGGGATCAGAAACAGCAGGCCAATATGGGCGTTGTTGGCAATGTTGGCAGAAGTGTCCAGGCGGTTGTTGCCAATCCGGTCCGGGATCAACAGGGTCTGATCATCCAGCACTTTGACAAAGCCCGGCGCATCGCCCCGTGGCGAAACATCCGCCGGTCCCGCCGGGTCCGATGATGCTATGCACAAAAACGGCGATAGCGCGATAAAGTGGCGGCTGTGTTTTTCCAATCGGGGGATGGCCTTGTTCGCGGCCAGTGGATGTACCGCATCATACAGGCTGCGCAGGCCTGTTTCGTCGGCGACAAATTCTGTTGGTGTCTCGTCTGCCATCTCTAGCTCCCATTCCCGTATTTAGGCCTACGCATTTCCAACTAGGAAATGCTTCTAATCTTAAGAATAAAGCAATTTTTCCAATCCCCTAAGACCGCTCAAGGTGTTTTAGGGCAATTCTCTTTGGACCGGAATTGCTTTAGGATATAGCACCCCTATCGACCTGTAGAGAAGTATCCCATATGACCCGTCCCGTCCTGCGCAGTGAACTTTGCGACCTTTTGAAGATTGAGTACCCGATCATGCTGGCCGGCATGGGGGTTTGGGGCATGGGCACCCCGCCCGAATTAGTCGCGGCAGTATCAGACGCGGGGGGCTGCGGTGTGCTGGGTGGCTCGGCTCTTTCACCGGAGGAAGTCCGCCGACGTATCCAACGGGTGCGTCAGTTGACGGACAAACCCTTTGGCGTCGATCTGCTGCTGCCCGCATCCCTGGCGGCGGCCTCCACCACCAGAACCGGCGTGCGCGAGGAACTGCGTAATAATCACCCCGAACATGTCGCCTTTATGCATAGTCTGTTGGAACGGTTCGAACTAACGCCGTCGCCGGTGGAAAACGATATCGTCAATTCCGACAAATATGCCGAGGCGCAAATCGAAGTGGTGTTGGAAGAAAAAGTGCCGATTTTTGCCGCCGGTCTGGGCGACCCTGCCCGTATTGTTCCCCGCGCCAGGGATCAGGGCATGGTGGTGATCGGTCTGGCTGGTACCGTGCGCAATGCCGAACGCCATAAAGAGGCCGGCGTTGACCTGATCGTCTGCCAAGGCACGGAAGGCGGCGGTCATACGGGCCGCGTATCCACCCTGCCCCTGGTGGCAGAGGCGGTGACGTCCGTGGCCCCTGTGCCCATCGTTGCCGCCGGCGGTATCTCGGACGGGCGGGGCATTGCCGCTGCTTTGACCTTGGGGGCCATCGGGGTCTGGATGGGATCTGCCTTTCTGGTGGCGGAGGAATGCGGCCTGCCCGATGTGGTGAAGGACGAACTGGTTGAGGGCAAGGCGTCGGACTTTCGCATTTCGGAATCCTGGACCGGCAAGTCCCTGCGCGCCAAACATAACGTGGTCTCCGATGCCTGGGCGCAATCGGGCCTGCCGTCACTGCCGACGCCGTATCAACGTGTCTTGATGGAAGATTTTCTAAGTGCGGCGCAAAAGGCCGGACGTTGGGATTTGTATATGAATGCTGCCGGGCAGGGGACGGGTATGTTAAAACAACGACGTCCCGCCGCCGATATTATGGCTGATCTGGTCTCCGGCACGGTTCAGGCCCTGACCGATACGCCAAACCGGGTTGAGTTTGCACAGTAGGACTTAAATAGAATGGCACATACGCTTACAGCGACAGAACATGCGGCGACCATGGCCGATTACATTGCAGAAGGTAACCGCTTGGCCCATGCCTTAGGCAATCGCGGCCCCATCAAACTTGATGATGACGGCAATCTAACCAGCGATATTCTGGAGGCTTATTGGCAACACGGCTTTTATGTTTTCGAGGCTGTGATTGGGCCAGATGAGCTTGCGGAACTGCGTGCCGATGTGCAGAACGTTTTGGACCGCGCACCGGTGGCAGAGGGCGGCAGCCATGATCATCAAGGCCGGGCTGCCATGGGGTTGGAGTTTGAGTTGCCGTCCTATCGCTTTGCCAAACCGTTGAGCGATCCTTTGGGCGGTACCGCAAAAAACAAGGGCCGGCATCCGGTTAAACTGGTGGAACCCACACCCGCAGCCGATGCACCTGGGTCCATTGTGCAGAACCTGTTGGGCAATCTGCAATTGATGGACAGTTGCCTCCGCCTCTATGCCCATCCGGGTCTGTTGGCGGCGGCGGCCTCCATCCTTGGCGCGGATTTTGTGCCCTATAACGAAGTTACTTTTGTAAAGGAGCCTGGTCTCGGACCCGCCGTCGCCTGGCATCGGGACGGTACCACCCATTGGGACGCTGCCGATTGGAACCACGGTGCACATGGTTTCAATTTTATGTCTCAGCTATATCCATCCACGGCTGGCAATTGCGTCTGGGTCTTGCCTGGCAGTCACAAACTAAAACATGTTGATATTAAGCAACACATGGCGGAAAGCGGATCCGAACGATTGAAGGGTGCCGTGCCCATGCTGTGTGAGGCCGGCGATGTCTTCATGACGAACAGGCAGCTGGTGCATGGGTCGTTCGCCAATACCTCTCCCGACCGTCGCATTACCTTGAACGCCGGCTTTTTTCCGCGGGCGCGCATCCTTGATGTGACGACCGCGCGATTACACGGCACGGTCGAGACCTTTGACGCTGATCGGATCTTTGAACGCAGCCGGATGATTGCGGTTGCCGCCGACGCGCGGCAGCAGCGTTTCCCCGAGGAAGAACGTTATCCCTACCAACCCATGCTGGGCCACGAGGATGACAACCGCTGGAACGAAGACACCCGCCGTTCTGTCGTCCAGAATTATAACCTGCGGGATATGTATATTTAGGCACGCCACATTGGCTTGGCGATTTCGGCTTCAATGGCGCTATGGGGCACGTTCATATCCGCCGCCTCACGCCAGTGCATCTGCGCCAGATAGCGCCGTTCGCGAACCCGTTGTCGCCAAACCGCCCCTGTCGTCTTGAGCTGCGATATCAAGTCAAAAATGCTATAGCGGGCTTGATGGTAGGATGATGTCAATTCAGTCATGGTGCTCTCCTGTTGATGATCGTCTTTGTCTGGACTTGTAAATGTGGCTGAAAGCAACATATTTCAAAGGACAAGATCTCATTCGATAGATGAGATTAGTTCATCCATGAGGTTCGCGATGCGATTGCCATCATTAAGTGGGCTGCGGGCTTTTGAAGCGGCGGCGCGGCATCTTAGTTTCAAGCTCGCGGCGGCAGAGTTGGCCGTCACACCGACGGCGATCAGCCACCGTATTCGCCGTCTGGAGGAGGAGTTGGGGTGCGAGTTGTTTCATCGCCAAACCAGATCCGTTGGCTTGAGCACGGCAGGCAAGGTGCTTTTGCCCGATGTCCGCGATGCCTTCCAGCGCCTGGAAAGTGCGGCGGCCAAGCTACGGGATGTGGAAGGGCAGGGTACCCTGACGGTCAGCAGTTCGGCCTCGTTCGCGGTGAAATGGCTGGTGCCGCGCCTGGGCGATTTTCAACGGCAATATCCTGATATCGACATCCGCATATCCACGGGCATGGCGTTGAGCAATTTTCGTGAAGACGGTGTTGATATTGCCGTTCGTTACGGCCTTGGTACATGGCCTGGTCTGCATTCAGACCTGTTGTTACATGAAGACAGTATCCCCATTGCAGCGCCCGCGTTGGTGACAGGTGATCGCGCCTTGAACTGCCCCGTTGATTTGTCCAAGCATACCCTGTTGCATTTTTCCGCCTATCCAGATGACTGGCAGGCGTGGCTGACCATGGCGGGCGTCCCTAACCTGAAACCACTGGGTAATCTGACTTTTGATGACACGACGGCCGTAATGCAGGCCGCTATCAATGGTCTTGGTGTTGCGTTGAGCATGCACGCCATTGCCGCTGCTGATATTGCCAATGGTTCTGTCGTCTCGCCCTTTGGTCTGTCCCTGCCAAAAGAAACCGGCTACTACCTTGTCACGCCAATAGGATCACGGGAACAACCCAAAATCACAGCCTTCCATGACTGGGTGTTGGCCCAGGTAGCGGCATAGGTAGCGGCGTAGGTGCAGGCTTAGATGAGGTGGGGCAATGGAACAATCCGCTAGGCGCGCCCAGGGCCTTATGCTGCTTTCCACCGTTCTGGTGGCGACGTCGTTTCCCGTCGGCGCGGCGATTACCCACGATATGGATAGTGTCGTCCTAACCTTGTTGCGCTTTACTTTGGCCGCGTTGTTGTTCGGACCCATCGTCGCCTGGCGTTATGGTTTGCCTCTGCCAAGTTTATCCGATCTGGCCCGATATGGTGCCATCAGCGCCTGCCTGGTGATATTTTTCTGGGGTATGTTTTCGGCCCTGCGCCTAACCTCCGCCCTGAATACTGCAACCATTTTCACCCTGGCACCTGCTGTTGCAGCTGTCGCATCGGCAATATTGTTGCGCGAAAAGCTGGGGCGCGCGGCGCGTCTGGCCCTGCCCGTTGGTATGCTTGGTGCGGTCTGGGTGATCTTCCGGGGTGATTTGGATGCCTTACTGGCGATGCAGCTGGGGAAGGGTGATGCTATATTTTTTGGGGCGACCATCGCCATGAGCTGTTTTACCCCGATGGTAAAATTATTGCACCGTGGTGAACCCATGGCCCGGATGACGTTTTGGACCTTGGTAACTGGTGCCGGCTGGTTATTTCTGCTGTCCTTGGGCCGCCTGGGCGATGTTAGTTGGGGGTTGGTGCCAGGCTATGTTTACGGCGGGATCGCTTATTTGGCCGTCTTCACGACCATTCTTACCTTCTTCATAACCCAGGCCAGCGCCACGGTGATCGGGCCGACAAAGGTGATGTCATTCACTTATCTGAACCCGCCCCTGGTCTTGCTGATCGGCCTTGGCTTTGGCGACCACCTGCCGCCCATGGCAACCTATCCCGGTCTAATCCTGATCATCGGTGCCACCATTATCCTGCAGCGGGCCACTAGAGTTTCTGGCGTAAGGCCTGCTGAATAACTGTATCGAGGGATTGCAGAAATTTGGATCGATCCTGTTTCGAGAACGGAGCCGGGCCGCCCGTAATCTCCCCCGTTTCCCGCAGGCTGCTCATCAGGTTCCGGGTCGCCACGGCCCCGCCGATGGAGGCGTCCGTAAAAATTTTACCGTTGGGCTGCAAGGCGCTGCCGCCCGCCTTCAGACAGCGATCCGCCAGCAGGATATCGTTGGTGATGGCAACATCGCCTGGACCCATATTCTCGGCAATCCAGTCATCCGCCGCATCGGGCCCCTGGGCCACGAAGACCAGGCGTACCAGGGGGCTTGGATAGGGGCGGATACCACCGTCGCTGACCATGTGAACGATCAGATTATGGCGCTCCGCCACGCGGATTACCTCGTCCTTGACCGGGCAGGCATCGGCATCAACATAGATCTCGGTCATTGGATTTCTGTCCTCTACGCGATTACCGGGCGATGATAATAGACGTCCCAGGCCTCTTCGTGGGTTTTTGCAAAGCCGTGGCGTTCATAAAACACCGCGGCCGGGCTATTTTGCAACACGCCCAGCCTTATGGGCAGGGCCTGTTCATCTGCCTCTCTAATCAGACGCGCCAGGACAGCGCCGCCCAGACCACCGTTTTGCCGATCGGGATGCAGATAGAAATGCTCCAACTCCAAATGATCTCCCATGGTTTTTAGGGATACAACGCCGGCCATGCGTCCCTGTACAATGATTTTACGCATGAATTGCGGATCGAAACCTGCGGCAAACCGTTGCCGGGCTCGATCAGGTTCAAATCGTCCGATCCGTTCCAGATGCTCCTGCATAACCAGGATGCGCAGCGCCAGCAACTCTTCAAAGTCAGCCGCTTTAACTTGGCGAAATGAAAATTCGATCACGGGTATCGCCTCAATTTGTCTACCTCTTCCCTCAATGCGGCGTTAGGTTGGCCATAGATGATGACCCTGCCCAACAAAAATCCCTGCCCTCTGTGCCATGGCGTAGACACTGTACCCTACCATTCGGATAGGGCGCGGGATTACCTAAATTGCCTGGTTTGTGCGCTGGTCTTCGTGCCTGCAGTCCAGCATTTGTCCCAGGCGGAGGAGAAAGCCGAATACGACCGACATGACAACCAACCCGAAGACCCCGGCTATCGGCGCTTTCTCAACCGGCTCTATGAACCGCTCAATCAGTGCCTGGCACCTGGCTCAAGGGGCCTTGACGTTGGCTGTGGTCCCGGCCCGACCCTATCCGTGATGTTTGCGGAGGCGGGCCATAGTGTCGCCCTTTATGATCCCTATTATGCCCCGGATCGATCCGTGCTGGACCACCCCTACGATTTTATCAGCTTAAGCGAGGTGGTTGAACATATGGCCGCCCCTGGCCGCGACCTGGACTGCCTTTGGGACAGTTTGGTGCCGGGCGGCTATCTCGGCATCATGACCAAGCGGGTTCGGGATAGGCAGGCCTTCGCCACCTGGCACTACATCACCGACCCAACCCACATCAGCTTCTTCTCAGAAAAGACCTTCCAATGGTTGGTTGGGCGCTGGTCCGTGGCAAAAGAGGCGACAAGTTTGATGATTGTTGGCGATGACGTTGTCATTATTTGCAAAGGCGCAGCGCCCATTTAGCCACCCAATTAGGCCGTGCAAATATGGTTAACCTATGTTAATACAAATGGGTAATTTACCATAATGCAGCATCGGCGGGGCGTGATGAATGGACTCCTGGATACAGTGCGGCGCGGTCTGCGCCTGCCTTTGCTCGTGTCAATCGGGCTTGTTTCCTGGTCAATAGCAGGTGAGGTTCGGGCCGATGGCCATGATTTGGGTGTTTCAGCACCCCGGCTGGAAGTTAAGCCGGATGGAGGTTGGTCGTACGATCCCAATGCGCGGATGACGGGAAAGGAATTGGGCACGATCATTGAGGATGCGATCGGCAAGGATAATTATCAATCCATCAACGTGATCTTGAATACCTGCCATTCCGCTGCTGGGATCGGTACCGTGCAAAGCGGGTTATCAGGTTCAAACCAAGTCATTGCCACCTGTGGGGCAGGGCAGACAACCAGGATTACCAGACAAAAAAGCGACGACAGCCTGACCGGCTTCCTGCCGAGCTTTTTTGACTCCATTGACAAAGACCCCGAGAAACCGGTGGATGATCATATTGATGAGGGCAATAAGGGTGAATCACGCCTGCCAAAAACGCCCGAGGAAGAAGAGGCGAAGAAGAAAAAGCATGAACGTTATCGACAACGCGTCATCGAGTACAACAAGAAACGGGTTGCGGAGGGTAAAAAACCAAGGAAAGTACCCTTGCCCTGGGACAGCGGGGGCCGGGACGAAAGTATTCAGGAGCCTGAGACAGCGGAAACCGCTGACGATCCCAGCAGCAAGAAAATTGCTTCGGGCACCAACAGCAACCACGCTATCATCTTTCGCACCATCGCCGGCAAGACCAGCGAGATTGAGGTGGAGCAGGCCAAAAATGCGCTTAAAAAGGCGGGTTATGATACCGTTAGTGTCATGACGCCTGTGAACGCTGCGGATGTTGCCAAAATTGACAGCGATGCAGCGGCGGGTAAAACGCCGTCTATCCGTGATGACGCTTCAACACCGCAGAATTTGAAAAAGGCCCTGGAAGACCTGCATGACACAATGGGTGATGACGAAACGTTGACCGTTGTTGTCATTGGCCATGGCACCGAAATTCGCCAATCTGTCAAGACTTCCAGCAACAGTGGGATGGACGGGGGCGCGAGCTTTTCCCAGCTAGCCGCCACGGATCACATTGGCGCTCATGAAATTGGTAGTCTTTTGGGCGAAGAAGTCGTTCTCGCCGATGGCAGTTTTCTGTTTGACGATTACAGACGGACGCGCTGGGACGCCCCCGCTTTAGCGATCCAGACCGTTGATGAATTCAGTGATAACGATGCCGGGGTCGGTGTCTATGTCAACGGCGTTTTCATCGGTGACATGACCTTGGGGCAGGCAGAGCTTGGCGATCCCATTGGCTATCATTTTTTGACGTTCAGTGACGCTGTCATTGAGCAGATCATAGATACGACCGACTTCACCTCCGGCCTGGATGTGTCTTTCCAATTCGCCTCCGCCAATGATTTTTTCAAGCTGGCCACGGAGGAGGATCTGTCCGGCATTGCCAATGGCTGGGGCCATGGCTATGCGGGGATGAATATGGTCTTCGGTCTGGATGGTGATGATGCCGCCGTCGTACCTCTGCCGGGAGGCCTCGTTCTCCTGCTCACGGGACTTGCTGGCCTGGGTGGTATTGGTGCCGCGCGGCGACAAATCAATAAATCATAGTCAGTTCCAACTTCGACGTTTTCCCGGCTTTCAGGGCCCGGGATTCGTGCTATGAAACGGGCAAGCAATCATTCAATAAATGCGCTGTCCGGACTGTTGGGCGTGGCGCGATCACAGGAGTATTTTGGTATGTCAGACGCCGTCGATTATGCAAAACGGGGCGAAATTGCCGTCATTACTGTCAACAGCCCGCCGGTAAACGCTTTAAGCGCTGCCGTTCGCGATGGTTTGGGCGCGGCCTTTGACAAAGGCCAGGCGGACAATGATGTTAAGGGCATGGTTCTTTTGGGCGGCGGGCGCACCTTTATTGCCGGTGCTGATATCCGCGAATTCGGCAAGCCACCGCAAGGAAAACCGTTCCACGACGTTCTGGTGCAGATGGAAAACAGCTCCAAGCTGATCGTTGCCGCCATTCATGGCACGGCGTTGGGCGGCGGTTTGGAAACCGCACTTTGCTGCCATTACCGTTTTGCCGTGCCGTCCGCCCTTGTGGGTTTGCCGGAAGTGAAATTGGGTCTGTTGCCGGGTGCCGGTGGTACGCAACGTCTGCCCCGCCTGGTTGGTGTGCAAAAGGCTTTGGATCTGGTCACCTCCGGTGATTTTGTGCCCGCGCCACAGGCGAAGGAGCTAGGTATCATCGACGAGGTTGGTGACGATCTGTTGGAAGGGGCGGTTGCCTTTGCCGAAAAACTTGTCGCCGAAGGCGCCCCGTTGAAGAAAATTCGTGATCTGCCGTGTGAGGCGGAGGCCGGCGTGTTTGAGGCCTATCGCAAAGCCAATGCCAGGAAATTCCGTGGCTTCCTCGCCCCTTGGAAAAATATCGATTGCATTGAGGCGGCAGCAACCTTGCCTTTCGATGAAGGTATCGCGCGGGAGCGGGCCTTGTTTACGGATTGTGTGACATCGCCTGAATCCGCCGCCCAGCGCCATGTTTTCTTTGCCGAGCGTGAAGTGGCGAAGATCCCCGATGTGCCAAAAGACACGCCTATGAAGGATATCAAAAAGATCGCCATGGTCGGTGCCGGCACCATGGGTGGTGGTATCGCAATGAATTTTGCCAATGCAGGCATTCCCGTAATGATGCTGGAAGTGGCCCAGGATGCCCTGGATCGCGGCATGGCGATTATTGAACGGAACTATGCCAACACCGTGAAAAAAGGTCGGTTGAGCCAGGAAAAGATGGATCAACGTATGGCCATGTTCTCCACCACGACTGATTTTGCCGACATTGGTGATGCCGACCTGGTGATCGAGGCGGTGTTCGAAAAGATGGAATTGAAAAAGGAAATCTTTGCCAAGTTGGATGCGGTGATGAAGCCCGGCGCGATCATGGCGTCGAACACCTCGACCTTAAGCATTGACGAGATTGCCTCTGCTACCAAACGGCCCGAAAGCGTCATCGGCATGCATTTCTTCTCACCCGCCAATGTCATGCGCCTGTTGGAAGTGGTGCGTGGTGAAGCCACCTCGCCCGAGACGATTGCCACCGCCATGGGGATTGGCCGCAAGGTCGGTAAGATCTCTGTTCTGGTCGGCAACTGCTTTGGCTTTGTCGGCAATCGTATGCTGCACGGCTACACCGGTGAAGGCACCTTCGTGCTTGAAGGAGGGGCCTTGCCCCAGCAGGTTGATGGCGCGATCTATGACTTCGGCCTGGCCATGGGGCCCTTCGCCATGGGTGATATGGCAGGCCTGGATGTGGGTTGGCTTGTGCGCAAGGCTAAGGCCGCTGATCGCCCATCGAATGAGGAGTATGGCGGCACTATTCCCGACCGTATTTGTGAGCTGGACCGCTTTGGCCAGAAAACCGGTGGCGGCTATTACGATTACAAGGAAGGTGACCGCACACCTATTCCAAATGCAGAGGTCCAGGCGATCATCGAACAGGTCTCGAAAGATAAAAATATTGCGCGGCGGGATTTTGATAACGATGAAATCGTCAAACGTTGCCTCTACCCCCTGATCAACATCGGCGCGCAGATCCTGGATGAAGGCATGGCCATGCGTCCTTCCGATATCGATATCATCTATATCAACGGCTATGGCTTCCCAGCCTACAAGGGTGGTCCGATGCATTGGGCAGATGCCATCGGCCTGGACAAGGTTCTGGCGGATATGAAACGCTTCCACGCCGAATTCGGAGAACGCTGGCGCCCAGCTCCGTTGCTGGAAAAACTGGTCGCCGAAGGCAAAAGCTTCGCAGACCTGCAAGCCGCGTAAATCCGCCGACAAAAAAGAAAAGCCTCTCTGTCGTCTGGCAGGGAGGCTTTTTTGTTTGGAGACGTAGCGGATAAAACAATATCTATTGTAACTCCAACCTTAGTCTGCGCCCTAAAACAGATGCAGCACGCTGCATGGTATGTAAGGTTACGCTTGTGTTTGATGGATCAAGCAGGCGATCCAACGCCTGACGGCTGGTTTTCATGCGGCGCGCCATGGCAACCTTATTCAGGCCTTCATTGTTCATAGCATCCCTAATCTGATCGGCGAGAATTTCCTTTATTGCCTGTTCCTCGGTGCTCTCGAGCAGGCCGTCTTCAGCAAGGAATTCGTCAAACGAAGATCCGATGTTTTTCTTCTTGATCATCTGGCTAGGCACCTTTCATTCTATTGCGGGCGACGGTTTTCTCCTTAACCGGTGTCGCTTGGGTCTTTTTGATAAAGCCATGCAACAAAATCATCTGGTTTCGTTGTATGCAGAACAAAACTCGTGCAATGCGACCGTTTGATATGTTGCTGCGAACTTCATAAAGGCCTTTTTCTATATTACGGCAGTAAGGCATACCAATTGGCCAACCAAATTCGACCTTCTGGATGTCTTTCCCGATGGTTTGACGATCTTCGCGATCCAAGCGCAACAGCCAATCTCGTACAGGCTCGCGTCCGCTGTCGAGCCTATAAAAGTCAGCGGATATCTTTTTGCTCTTATCGAACATCAACGGAATAGTACCAAAAAAGGTACAGTTTTGTCAACTTCAATTCATGAGCGGAAGGCTCTCTCTAATGAATCTCGTCGGAATCCGCCAAGGCGCGGCCCAGGACTTCTACGTCGAAGTCCGGCTGCCGGCAGGCTTCCAGGATTACGGCTTCCCGGCGTTCCAACAGCTTGCAGGCTTCTGCCACGTCGCGCGCGATGTCGTGGGGGATGACCACGGCACCGTGGCGGTCGGCGTGGACCAGATCGCCAGAGCTGACCAGCATGCCGGATACATTAACGTCCAGATCAAAATCTTCCAGATGCACATGGGCGTGTGACGGCCCGATCCGATCTGCGATGAACTGGAAGCCGGGTGCCACCGCGTCGATATCACGGACGGAGCCGTCAGTGACGACGCCCAAACAACCTAGGGAATCGTGGATAGTGGATTGCACCTCACCCCAAAAGGCACCATAGCCCCGGCGCGGCCCGTCCAGGTCCTGGATGATGGCGATGGTGGGGCTGTTGCCATTTGCGACATAGCGATAATAATTCAGGCGCTGCTCCCGCATCTCCGCCCCTGGGCGGGTGCTGGGCTGAAAGGCGCGGATGGTGGCGGTGCGGGCATAGCCGACCATGGGGGCGAGGTCGGGGAAGGCACATACCAGCGGCTCAACCGTGAAGCCAATGGCCCGGCGCTCGGGCGACGTCAGTTCCAGTGCGTTGCAGATCGTGGGCGTGTCCCAGGCACGCAAGGCGGCCAGTTCGGTTTCGTTCAGTTGTTCGGTCATAGTTTGGTGACTTCCTAAATCTAAATTCCAAGGTATTGATGTTGAATATCCGGGTTGGCGCGCAATTCCGTTGAATTACCGCTCCAGACCAGATGGCCTTTTTCGACAATGAAGTGGCGGTCGCAGATCGCCGTCAAGGCATCGACATTTTTATCGATCACCAGGATAGCCTGACCCACAGCCTTCAGGCCTGTCAAACAAGACCAAATTTCCGTTCGGATCAAGGGGGCAAGCCCTTCCGTTGCCTCATCCAGCAATAAAAGTTTTGGGTTGGTCATCAAGGCCCGGCCAATGGCCAGCATCTGTTGTTCGCCGCCCGAAAGCTGATCGCCCATACTGTTCTGGCGCTCGGAAAGGCGGGGGAACAGATCATAGACCCGTTGCAGATCCCAATGGCCGCCAGGCGTGGTCTTCTGCGTGCTCTTGCGCGCGGTCGCTACCAGGTTCTCGCGCACGGTCAGGTTCGGGAATATCTGCCGCCCCTCGGGCACCAGACCCAGGCCCATCTGGGCAATGCGATAAGGGGGCAGACCGGTCAGGCTTTGCCCGTTAAAGCGTATCTCGCCCGCACGTGCATCGATCAAGCCCATGATGGAACGGATGGTGGTGGTCTTGCCCATACCGTTGCGCCCCATCAGGCTGACCACCTGGCCTGCCTCGACAGATAAGCTCATCCCGAATAGGGCCTGACTGCGCCCATAAAAGGCATCTATGCCCGATAGCTCAAGCATCGCCAATATCCGTGCTGGATTCCGTTCCCAGATATGCTGCACGCACCGCCCTATCGGCGCGGATTTGCGCGGGTGCCCCGGTGGCAATGGCCCGACCATAAACCAGGACAGTGATACGATCGGCCAGGGCAAAGACCGCATCCATGTCATGTTCGATCAGGACAATCGTATGGTCCCCCTTCAGGCCCTGCAACAGATCCACCATATGGCGGGATTCATCCCGGCCCATTCCGGCCATGGGTTCATCCAGCAATAACAAGGACGGCCTGGTGGCCAGCGCCATGGCGATTTCAAGCTGGCGCTGTTCCCCATGGCTTAAATTCGCAGCCGGAACATCTCCACGATCGCCCAGGCCAATACGCGCCAACGCTTCCCGCGCCGGGTCCTGCAATCTGGGGTCCTTTTGCGCCGGACGCCAGAAATGGAACGAATGGCCCGCCTGGGCCTGCACTGCCAAGGCAACGTTGTCCAATGCCGAAAAGTCCTGAAAGATGGAGGTAACCTGGAAGGATCGCGCCAATCCCAGGGCGGAACGCGCGGGCATGGACATGGACGTGATATCCCGCCCGGCAAAGCTGACCCGCCCCCGGTCAGAGCGCAATTCCCCCGACAGCTGGGCAATCAACGTGGTTTTGCCCGCACCGTTGGGACCGATAATGGCGTGAATTTCCCCTGGTGCGATGTCCAGATGCAGATCATCCGTGGCGACCAAGCTGCCAAAGCTTTTGCACAGGCCTTCAATACGCAGGGCGGCTTCAGTCATTCTGCTTCACCCCAATTTTGCCACGGGAGGCGAAAAGGGCATGAATACCCCCCCGGCCAAACAGCACGATGGCGATCAGAATGGGGCCCATGACAATGGCCCAATGCTCACCGCCATTGGTCATGACCATCTCCATCCACTCAGGCAGATATTCTTCCAACAACAGAAAGGCACTGGCACCCAGCACCGGCCCGATCAAGGTGCCGATACCGCCCATGATGACCATGACCATAATCTCGCCCGAATGGGTCCAATGCATCACGTCGGGCGAGACGAATTCGTTCAGGTTGGCGAACAGGGCGCCGGCCAGGCCACAGATGGTCCCGGCAATGGTAAATGCGGCCAGCTTATAGCGGTAGGTGGGATAGCCGATGGCATGCATGCGCTTTTCGTTGCTGCGGGAGGCCCGGATCACCATGCCAAAACGGGACAGCACGAGGCGGTGCAACAGATAAAGCACCAGGGCCAGGCACGCGAATATCAAATAATAGAACTGGACGCCGTCATACATATCAATCAGACCGGCGAACTCGCTCCGCGCTGCGGACATGCCGTCGTCGCCGCCGAACTCCTCCAGACTGATGGCCAGAAAAAACAGCATTTGGGCGAAGGCCAAGGTGATCATGATAAAATAGACGCCCGATGTCCGCAGGCTCATGGCACCGAATATCAGTCCGATCAGGGCGGAGGCGAGCATCGCCAAGGGAAACTGAATAAAGCCGTTGTCGATGCCGTAGTAGCTGAGGATACCAACCGCATAGGCCCCAATGCCCATATAGACGGCGTGGCCGAAGCTGACCATGCCGCCATGGCCCAGGATTAAATCCAGGCTGACGGCGGCGATGGCCAGGATCATGATGCGGGCAAACATATCGAGATAGAACGGCTGATCGAATAGAACCGTCAGAGGCGGGACCACGGCAAACAGCGTCAGGGTGATCAGGCTTATCCAGATTTGTTGCCTATTCATAGCGGGCCATCCTAATCGGCCTAGCCGGTTCTGGCCGGGAACAGGCCCCGGGGCCGGACCACTAAAATTGCGGCCATTAGGATATAGATCAACATGGAGGCGAGTGCCGGCCCGGCTGTATCGGCGGCGGCATCGGAAACAAAGATGCGTAACAGTACGGGCAGGAACACCCGGCCAACCGTATCCGCCATCCCGATCAGAATGGCGGCAATAAATGCCCCGCGAATGGACCCGATACCGCCAATGATGATGACCACAAAAGCCAGGATCAACAACGGCTCACCAATCCCGGGTTCCACACTGGTCAGCGGACCCAGCATCATGCCCGCCAATCCGGCGAAGACCGCGCCCAGGGCAAAGACAAAGGTGAACAGGGATTTGATGTTGATGCCCAGGGCACCGACCATTTCGTTGTTGGAGGCCCCGGCCCGGATCAACATGCCCAGACGGGTATGGGCCACGATGGTATAGATAAGGGCCGCGACGATCAGGCCAACGGCGATGATGACCAGGCGGAACACCGGATAGGGGGCGCCTGGAATAATTTCAACCTGCCCCGACAGATAATCGGGCAAGCCGGAATAAATCGATTGTGCCCCCCAGATAATGCGCACCACTTCATTGAAAAACAGGATCAGACCAAACGTTGCCAGAACCTGATCAAGATGGTTGCGGCGATACAAAGTGCGCAGTGCGACGACCTCTACCAAGACGCCGACGGCAAAGGTGGCGGGCAGGGCCAGGGCGATGCCAAAAATGAACGAGTCCGTCCAGGCGATAAGTGTGGTGGCCAGGTAAGCCCCGATCATCACTAAACTGCCGTGGGCCAGATTGACCAGATCCATGATGCCGAACACCAGGGTCAGCCCGGCGGCGATCAGGAACAACATCACCCCAAACTGCAGCCCGTTGAAGGCCTGTTCTAACAGCAGCAGTGGATCCATCTTCTATCCTATAGCCTACGGCTTTGCCACAGACGCAAACAGGGGTGCCAATGGCACCCCTGCTGCTGTCAATGTTTTAGCCTACCACTTCATGGGGCAGGATTTGGCATAGCTGTCGCCATGGGCGGAAATGATCACGCGACGGGTCTTTGTTACGTAATTGCCATTGTCGTTAACCGCTTCCCGCAGATAGATGTTCTGAATGGGGAAGTGATTGTTGTTGAACTTAAAGGTTCCCCGTGTGGTCGGGAAATCGCCGGCCCGCATGGCGGCCCGCAGTTTCGCCCGATCAGAGATACCACCCGCCTTGCGGATCGCGTTATCCAGGAACATTACCGTGTCATAGGCCTGGGCCGCATAAAAGGGCGGTGTCTTGCCGTATTTCTTGCGGTAGCCCTCAACAAAGCGACGATTGACGGAGTTCCCTAGGTCCGGGCTCCAATGCTGTACGCCAAAGGTACCTACGGCGGCTTCTTTCAATGCGGGCAATGAAATCGCGTCAACTGTATAGGCGGAATACAGCGGAATTTTGTCGGAAAGACCTGCTTGGGCATATTGCTTGATGAAGTTGATGCCCATGCCGCCTGGCAAAAAGACGAAGACCGCAGTTGGTTTGGCCGCGCGTAGAGCTGAAATTTCCGCCTGATAGTCCTTTTGGCCAAGTTTGGTATAGACCTCGCCGGCGATCTTGCCATTGAACGTCCGCTTGAAGCCTTTCATCATGTCCTTACCGGCCTGATAATTCGGTGCCATGATATAGACGTTATCGATTTTCTTGGCGGACATATGTTGGCCCATACCTTCGGGCATCATGTCATTCTGGAAGGCGACATTAAAGAAATCTTCAGAGCACTTTTTGCCCGCCACCGCAGATGGCCCCGCGTTGGAGCTGATCAGGAAGGTCTTGGACCGGGTCACCGGGCCATGAATGGCAATCAACAAATTTGACCAGATGATGCCGGTGACGAAATCCACCCGATCCTTTTTGACCATCTTGTTGGCCAATTGTTTGGCCACATCCGGTTTGCGCTTGTCGTCGCCAAAGATGATCTCCGTATCCATGCCGCCTAATTTGCCGCCCACATGTTCCATGCCCAACTCAAAGGCATTCTTCATGGGCTTGCCAATAATGGCGGCCCCGCCGGACAAGGTGGTGATAAAGCCGACCTTGACTGTTTCCGCCGCCACGGGCGTCGTCGCCATGGCCAGCGCGATTGTCATTCCTAGAATTCGTTTTGACATTTCCCTAATTCTCCCAAGACGTTAGGTGTTGATCGTCATTTTTGTTGCCCGGCTTGTTCTTAGTTTCCAGCCAGGGTATTGCCCTGATTGTAGCGAAATTCGCGCCGGGGCCAAAGCGTCTAGTTTGGCTTTTGTATATATTCAATTGTTACCCCATCGGGGTCGCGCAGGTAGACCACTTTGCCACCTGCGTTGGGGCCTTTGTCGATGCTGGTGATTGGCCCCAAAGGTAATACCTGATGCGGGGCAGAGGCGGCGACGGCGGCTTCTGCATCATCCACATCATAGGCGACATGGGCAAAGCCCGTGTCGCACGGCCGGCATTCGATCCGGCTGCGTTCAGCGGGGCTGTGATACTGGATCAATTCCAATCGATGGCCGGGACCTTGGATATAAGCCACCTCGATATCCGCGCCCGGCACGCCGGTGATGGTTTGAATCAAGTCCGGGTTGCGTGGTGCCCGGCTGATCATCTCAAAGCCCAGGGCCTCTACGAAGAAAGCCACGCTCCGATCCAGGTCGGAGACAGTGAAGGATGTGTGATTGGTGGAAAGTACGCGAAAGTTGCTCATGCCGGATCTCCATATTGTCCCCTATTATTTTGCAATGCATAGGTGCCATGCGCCATCCACACTTGTCCAGGGGACAGGCGAGGTTTAGGTTGGCGCCATCATGACATCCTTAAGCGCCGCCATCGAAGGCACGTTGGGGCGCTTGCCACCGCATATTCGCGCCATCGTGCTGATTCTGTTTGCCACCCTGTGTTTTACATCCATGCACACGGTGATCCGCTATGCCACGACGACAGGACAAATCCACCCGTTCGAGGTGGCTTTTTTCCGTAATTTATTTGGCCTGTTGGCGGTGCTGCCCTTTGCCTTGCGCAATGGCGGGGCGACCTTTCGCACCCGGCGGATAAAGCTGCATGCCTTGCGTGGCATCATGCAGGTGTTTGCGATGTTGATGTTTTTCTATGCCCTGTCCATTACGCCCCTGGCCAAGATCTCCGCCGTCAGCTTTACAGCCCCTCTGTTTGCAACCCTTGGTGCGATCATATTCCTGGGCGAAAAGGTGCGGATGCGCCGTATTGTTGCGCTGATTTTGGGTTTTACCGGTGCCATGATTATTGTCCGCCCCGGCTTTATTGAACTGGATTTTGGCGCCGTACTGGTCATGACCTCGTCCTCTATCTGGGCCTGCGCAATTTTGATCATTAAGTCCCTGGGGCGAACAGAATCTTCCCTGACCATCACCACCTATCAGAACATATTCCTGATCCCCTTTACCCTTGTGGCCGCGATGTTTTTCTGGACCTGGCCCAGTTGGCAGCTCCTGGGCATGTTTGCGGTCATGGGGATATTTGGCAGCCTGGCCCATGTGGCCATGGCGGAATCCCTTAAACTGGCTGACGCAACGGCGATCCTGCCCTTTGATTTCGTCCGTCTTATATGGGCCTCGGCCATCGGTTTCATGGTTTTTGGCGAAATACCCGAGATTTGGACCTGGGTCGGCGGCACGGTGATTTTCGCCTCCACCACCTATATCGCCTTCCGGGAAGCGCGATTGAGGCGGCTTCAATCTGCCGAGAAATAGCCTATCATCGGGTTCGAAACGTTGTGACGGACTGATGTAGTGAGGCTGTTGAATTATGCAGGCAATTGAATTCGATGTTGTGGTGGTCGGCTGCGGCATAGCGGGGCTATCGGCGGCCATTACGGCCCAGCAGAATGGCGCGCGGGTCGCCGTGTTGGAACGTGCACCCCAGGATGAACGCGGCGGCAATACCCGCTATACGGAAAGCTTCTGGCGCATGAAGTCTGAGGACGCGGTGTCGGATGATTTCGAGGATCGCTTTGCCGCCAATGCGGGCGGCTGGCCGGACCCAGGCGTTTTGCGCGATGCGGTGCGGGATCGGGAGAACCAGCCGCGGGTGCTGCGGGCTTTGGGCCTGGCAGACCCCCATCTGATCGCCACCATTGCCGAGGAAGCACCGAAGGCATTGAAATGGTTGAAGGAATTTGGCGTCAAATTTGATTTCCTGCCGCTCTATTTCCTCAGCCAGTCAACCACGCGCATGGGGCCCATCGGCGGCGGCCTGGCATTAATTGAGGCCCTGGGTGCCTACGCAGATGATCGGCCGGATGACATCGCAATATTTTACGAGACCGCGGCGCGGGGTTTGATCCATAACGATGAGGGGGCCATCATAGGTATCCGTGCCGTGGGCCCCGGTAATAAGCCGATGGAAATTCGCGGGCGCAGTGTGATCCTGGCCAGTGGCGGGTTCGAGGGCAATCAGGAAATGCTGAGCCATTATATGGGCCCGCAGGCGCAATTCATCCGTCCCGTGGCCCGTGGGGGCCATTACAATCGGGGCGAAGGCGTGGCGATGGCCCTGGAGGCCGGGGCGGCATCCTGTGGTGACTACGGCAGTTTTCATGCCCAGCCCGTTGATCCGCGATCAACCGATATTGAACCGGTGGTGTTGAACTATTCCTACGGCATTCTGGTCAATGATGCGGGTCAGCGTTTTACGGACGAGGCGCCGGGCATGGTCGATGCGACGTACGAGGCGGTTGCCCGCATCATCATGGGGCAGCGTCATGGCATCGCCTATGCGGTGTTTGACGCCGGATTGGATGATGTTGAAAACTGGCCGGTGACCGTACGCTCCCGTATTCCGCCGCTTGAAGCGGGCTCCTTAGATGAACTGGCCGGGTTGATGGAAGTTGATGCCCGGGATTTCAGCGCCACGGTCGAGGCCTACAATCAGGCCTGTCCGGTCGAAGAGAAATTTGATCCCCTGCGCACTGATGGTTTGGCCACCACCGGCTTGGCACTGCGCAAATCACATTGGGCCAGACCCATCGTCCGACCGCCCTTTAAGGCCTGGCCGATGATTTGCGCCAACTGCTTCACCTTTGGCGGCGTTAAGATCGATGAGCGCGCCCGTGTCATCAATGCGGAAGGCGATGCCATACCAGGCCTGTATGCCGCCGGTGAGGTCGCGGGCATCTACTATCGGGTCTATACCGGCGCTACGTCCGTTATGCGCGGCGCGGTGACCGGGCGTCTGGCGGGTGAGGATGCGGCCCGTCGAAGAAATTCCAGGGAGGAACAGCGATGATCGAACATGCGGACGGCAAGGTCCTGGTCTCACAAGATGGGCCGGTCACTATTGTCACCATCAACCGGCCACAGGTTAAAAACGCCTGCGATGTGGAAACCGTACAAACCCTGCACGATGTCTTTGCTGCATTTGAGGTTGACGAGGCGGCAAGGGTGGCCGTTCTGACAGGATCGGACGGTGCATTCTGTGCCGGCGCGGATTTGGCTGAATTGGCCTCCGGTGCATCTCTCGGATACTGCTGGGCGGGGACGGATCGTGGGGCCACGCGGCGTCGGCTGTCAAAACCGGTTATTGCCGCCGTCGAAGGCCACGCGGTCGCAGCGGGCTTGGCCTTGGCTGTCTGGTGTGATCTGCGCGTGGCCTCCGAAACGGCTGTGTTCGGCGTGTTTTGCCGGCGATTTGGTGGCCCCATGCCCAACGGCTGTACTGTGCGCCTGCCCCGCATTGTGGGCGAAAGCCGGGCCTTGGATATGATGATGACGGGTCGGGGCGTAGATGCCGAGGAGGCCAAGGCCATGGGACTGGCGGATCGGCTTGTTCCCGCCGGTAAGGCGTTGGATGCCGCGACGGCATTAGCACAGCAATTGGCCAGCTTCCCGCAAGTGGCCATGTTGTCCGATCGTGCCTCAATCATCAGCCAATGGGACTATGAGGAGGCGGAGGCGATTGATCGCGAGATCGCTGGTTCCAAAGCGGCCTTTGAAGATCAGTTCCAATCGGGGGCAGGGCGTTTCGTGGCCGGCGCAGGCCGCCATGGGGCGTTAGAGTAGGATCATGGCGCAAAAACAAATCGATTTTTATTGGGAAGTCGGCTCCACCAATTCCTATTTTGCCTGGCATTTGATCAAACCCATCGTGGCCCGCCATGGGGCCCAGCTGATTTTGCATCCCGTCAACTTGGGCTTTGTCTTTCGCCATCACAATTATGTCCTGATGGAGGAACCCAGCGCCAAAATATCCAACCGTTTGCGTGATCTGGATCGTTGGGCAGAGCGCCACAATCTAGCCTTTCGGATGCCGGACATCTTTCCCATCAAAACCTCCCGCGCCCTGCGCGCCAGCCTGGCCATGCGGCAATGGGGCAAGGAGGTTGCGTTCATTGATGCCCTGATGGCGGCTTATTGGGAAGGCAATGATGCCACCATCGCCGATTTCTCCGGCTTACGCCCTTTGGCCGAGGCCTTGGGTGTTACCGGTGACGATTTGGAGCAGGCAGCGGAAAGCGAAACCGTGCGTCAAATGTTGATCGACAGCACCAATAATGCCCTGGATCGAGGCGTCTTCGGCGTCCCCAGCTTTGTCATCGATGGGGAGCTGTATTGGGGCAAGGACCGCATGGAATTTATCGACGATGCTTTGGACCCGGATAACTAAGATGCCTGCGCCCTCGGGTATGTAAACGACGAGATGTTTTTCGTAATTGTAGATGCGCACAGGCGGCACGAATTCCCATCGTTCTGGTGAGAGTTCCGGGTTTTTGGCGAGCTGTGAAAATTTCAACTCTAAGCCGGACAGATATAGACGTCGTTGCGCCGCGCCCCATTGCCTTTGTGTGTATCGACCGATGCTGCGGATATCAACCTGGGCGGCGTTGCTGACATGAAAGCCCGGCACTATTCTGCGTCCAACTCCTGCTGGATCTTATCCATGCTAAAATCGTCCGTCACACCACTATCTAAGCCGGTAGTTACAGCATTCTGTAAGGCCTGATATTTGGCTTCATGCTCTTCGAGAATGCGCAGACCCGCTCTGACGACCTCGCTGGCCGAGCCGTATCGACCGGTGGATAGCTGTTGGCTGACAAACCCTGTAAAATGGTCCCCAAGTGCGATGCTGGTTGTTTTCGCCATCAAATTACCTTTCTGTATCACTGCTAATATTTAGTAATTATTGGTAAAATTCAATGATCTAAAAATCAACTATTGTTATGCTAATTGTAACTATCAGAAAAGGCCGTGCCATGAATAGCCCCACCCAGGCGAACATCCGTGATGAGGATATCCAGGCCTACAATGAAGATGGTGTCGTGGTTTTGCGCGGGGCGGTATCGCCTGAATGGCTGGAACGGATCGCGGGCGCAATCGAACGTGATATCGCAGAGCCTGCCCCTTTTGTACACGGCTATCCGGCGACGGGCGGCAAGGGACGGTTTCATGGCAATTTGCGGATATGGGAGCATGATCCGGATTTTCGGGCCTTTTGCCGGGACTCTTCCATGCCGGCCCTGGCCGCGCGCTTTCTGAACAGTGATAGTGTCAATTTGTTGTACGATCAGTTGTTCGTGAAGGAAGCCGGCACACCGAACCCGACCCGCTGGCATAATGATCAACCTTATTGGCCGATCCGGGGCTGGCAGATCGTGTCCTTCTGGATGTCACCAGACCCGGTGACCAAGGATAGCGGAGCCCTGGAATTCATCCGCGGTTCTCACAAATGGAATACCTTTTATCAACCGGAACGCTTTGGCGATACCAAGGCCCACGACGATTACGAACGAAATCCCGACTATGTGGAAATCCCGGATATTGAGGCCGCGCGCCGCGACTATGATATCGTCACTTGGGATTTAGAGCCCGGCGATATCTATGTTTTCCATGCCCTGACCGTGCATGGTGCGGGCGGCAATCTGCGCGACGATGTGCGCCGGCGCGGCTATACGGTGCGCTATACGGGCGATGATATTCAATATGACACCCGCCCCGGAACGAATGAACATCTGCGCAGTGCCAAATTCAATGACGGTGATCGCTTGCGCGCGCCTCACTACCCTCAGGTTTGGCCGGGCGCTTAACTTCGTCCAACTATGGCGCTTTTCTCCGCTTCAAAGGGCCGGAGCCGGGTCGCGGCGCGCCTTTGATTTTCGGTATGTTGATGGCCTTTGCAGCTTTGATGGCCAACTTGGACTTTTTCGACATTCTTTTCTTGGCCTTTAAGACAGGTCTCTTGGCGGGCCGCTTCTCTGATTTCTCTGACTTTTCCGGCTTATCGAACTTTTCCGTCTTTTCAGGCTTTTCAGGCTTTTCAGACTTGTCCCAGGGTTGGATATCCCGGCGCTTTTTGCCCTGATACTTTTCGTCTTTGGCTTTCGGGGCGGGGTGAATTACGGCATCGAATTTTTCTGTCTTTATCTCTTCGCGTGCCGGCTTGCTGACCTCGTGCCGTTTATCTTCCGCACGCTGGCCCGGCGCTCTGTCCGGTTCCAAGGCAACCGTGCGTTCGTCATTCTTGCGCTCATACCCAGCCTTTTTGCGCGCGGCAAAGGGTTTGTTTTTCGTATACGGCCTTTCGGAACGTTCCGAACGTTCTGGGCGTTCGGAACGCCCCGGCCGCTCGGAGCGTGGCTTGAAGTTTTGCGGCGCATTGTCCATGCGGGACACGGTGACGCCTTTCTCCACCGTCGCCTCCGGGCCAATGGCGGCGAGGAAACGATCAACACAGCCCGGTGCCAGTTCCACATAGGTTTGGGCCTGATCAATTCTGATGGCACCAATATCACGCTTGGTGATATCGCCTGCCTTGCACAACATGGGCAACAACCAACGGGGTTCGGCCTGTTTATTGCGGCCAACGCTTAAGGAGAACCAGACGCCATCCTTGAAATCGTCCCGGCGTTTGTCTTTTTGTTCGGGTGGTCCCGTATCCAATAGCTCCTCAGGCGCTGAACGATCGCCATGAAAACGCCGGACAAAAGCGGCAGCCACCTGCTCAGCACTATGTTGGGATAGCAGCTCCGCCACGAAGGTCTGTTCTTCCTCCGTCAATGGCTCGGACAGGCTGGGATCGGTCAGCAGGCGTTCATTGTCCCGGCGCATGATCTCCAGCACCGTCGGCGGCCTGGCCCATGTGGCATCAATCCGCGCCCCGCCCAGCAGCCGTTCCGTCCGTTTGCGCCAATTGTGCGGCACCATCAGAACGGAAACGCCCTTGCGTCCGGCCCGGCCCGTACGGCCACTCCGATGCAGCAGGCTTTCCTTGGTTTTAGGCATATCCGCATGGATAACCAGTCCGCAATTCGGCAGATCAATGCCGCGGGCGGCCACATCCGTGGCGATACAGACCCTGGCTCTGCCGTTGCGCATGGCTTGTAGGGCCAGGGTGCGCTCATTCTGGCTTAACTCGCCGGACAGGGCGACAACGGAAAAGCCACGATTGTTGAAACGGGCCGTCATGTGATTGACTGCCGCCCGCGTGCCGCAAAAGACCAATGCGCTTTCCGCCTCGTAATAGCGCAGGACGTTGATAATAGCGTTTTCCCGGTCATTGCTGGCAATGGTCAGGGCGCGGTATTCGATATCCAGATGCTGGCTTTGTTCGGCTTGGGTGGAGATGCGCACCGCATCGCGCTGATAACGTTTGGCCAGGGCGGCAATTGTGCGCGGTACCGTCGCCGAAAACATCAGGGTCCGGCGGGTTTCGGGTGCGGCACCGAGTATGAATTCAAGATCCTCGCGAAAGCCCAGATCCAGCATCTCGTCCGCTTCGTCCAGGACCACGGCGCGCAGGCCTGTCATATCCAACGATCCGCGTTCTATATGATCGCGCAACCGGCCGGGCGTTCCGACCACGATATGTGCGCCCCGTTGCAGGTTCCGCCGTTCGGTTCGCATATCCATGCCGCCCACACAGCTGGCCAGGGTGGCACCGGTTTCCTTATACAACCATTCCAGCTCCCGCTTCACCTGCAGAGCCAATTCCCGTGTTGGTGCCACGGCAAGGGCCAGGGGCGGATGGTTGCCTTGCTCATGACCAGAGAAACGATCTGCCCCATCCAACAGGGCGGGGGCGAGAGTCAGGCCAAAGGCAACGGTTTTGCCCGACCCGGTCTGGGCCGAGACTAAAACGTCCGTGTCCTGCAGTTTCGGGTCCAGCACAGCCTCCTGCACCGGGGTCAGGGCAGTATAGCCACGTTGGTTCAATGCCTGGCCAAGTGCCGGGAGGACATTTTCGAATTCTGTCATGATCTCTTCATCCGGAATGCGGGTTTCGTGCGCCAGCTTTCGGATCATCCAAACCGGCGGCGTGCAATCGCCACCATAAAGGCGCTGTGGAGCATTTCCTGTAGCGCCTTTTAATGCCTTGCGCGGGCGTTGTACAGGACATAAAGGCCGGTTGTCGCAGGTTGGATGCCGTGCTGATGATAGGCATGGGGGAGTGAAATCTGGTATGCCTAGGGTCAGCGGGATTCGAATTTGCCGAGGGATTGGTGTGAACGGGCAGCAGGACAAAGAACCTATATTTCTGGGTATAGACGGCGGCGGCTCCGGCTGCCGCGTGCGTTTGTCTGATCGCACCGGAACTATCCTGGGTGAAGGGACTGCGGGCCCGGCAAATACATTATTGGGTCTGCCCCAGGTTTTCGATCAGATCACCATAGCCACCCAAGTTGCATTGTCACAGGCCGGGCTGGTCCCCGACGTCATGGGGACATTACACGCGGGTGCCGGTCTGGCGGGTCTTTCCCTGGCGCGGGAGCGGGCGAAGCTGGCTACGTTTGGCCATCCATTCGCAACATTCGTGGCCGAGACCGATGCCCATATAGCCTGTCTGGGTGCCCATGCTGGGGGCAATGGTGGTATCGTTATTGCAGGCACGGGCAGTTGCGGGTTGGCCCTGGTGGATGGCCGGGAACATACGGTAAGTGGTTGGGGCTTCGCCCTTTCAGATCAGGGCAGTGGTGCCGCCCTGGGCCGGGCAGCCTTGCGCCGGGCCTTGTCCGAGCAAGATGGGATCAAGCCATCCAGCCCTCTGGGGCGCAGAATTCTGCAATGTTTCGATCACAGCCCCGAGGCGATGTTCCTGTGGGCGGAAGGGGCGAGCCCCGGCGATTATGCCCGTCATGCACCTTTGGTATTTGAACAAGCCCAGGCACAGGACGATACCGCCATTGCATTGGTCCGGCAGACCGCAATCGAGGTCGCCGAATTGATCGAAGCCCTGGCCGCCAAGGGCGCACCGGAAATTACCCTGGTCGGTGGTTTGGCCGGATCTATCGATCCTTGGCTGCCGGATCGCGTTCGCCCCCTGCTGGCCCCGGCCAAGTTCGATGCCTTACACGGTGCCTTGGTATTGGCCCGATCCGGTAACATTACATGATGCAGGATATGACGCAGACATTGACCAATTGCCGTATTTTTACGGGCGATGAGATTCTCTCCGACCATAGCGTGCGTGTGGCCAATGGCTGTGTTCAGGACATCACGCCGTCGGGTGCTGGACAAGACGGTGCGATCGATCTGGGGGGCGGGCTTTTGGCCCCCGGTTTTATCGACTGTCAGGTCAATGGCGGTGGTGGTGTTCTATTCAACGACCGCCCGGACATGGCGGCAATTGAGAAGATCATCGCTGCCCATCGGCGCTTTGGCACCACGGGGCTGTTGCCAACCTTGATCAGCGATGATTGGGATACGATGGCCGCCGCCCGCGATGGGGTGCGGGCTGGCTTGCAGCAGGGTTTGCCTGGGTTGCTGGGCCTGCATTTCGAAGGTCCCTATTTGAATCCGGCAAAAAAGGGGGCTCACGATAATGCCCTGATCCGGCCCGTGGATTGCGGAATATCGGATCTTTTTAGCCTGAATGATCTGGGCGCCGTCGTCGTGACTTTGGCCCCTGAAATGGTGCCGCCCGGCACCATTGCCCAATTAGTTGCGACAGGCGTGCGCGTCTGTGCAGGCCATAGTGCGGCCGATCAAGGTCAAATCGATGCCGCCATTGCTGAAGGCCTGGCAGGCTTCACCCATTTATTCAATGCCATGCCGCCTATGGAAAGTCGGCAGCCGGGCATTGTCGGTGCGGCCCTGGCTGATCCTGGGACGTGGTGCGGCATTATTGTCGATGGCCATCATGTTCACCCCACCACCCTGCGCGTTGCCGTGGCGGCCAAGGCAACGGGGCGCATGATGTTGGTGACTGACGCCATGCCCAGTGTTGGGGTGGACGCGGAAAGTTTTCGATTGTCCGGACAAACCGTAACTGTCGAAGGTGGCCGTTGCGTGCTGGCGGATGGCACCTTGGCCGGCTCCAACCTCGATATGGCCGGCGCGGTGCGCAATACTGTTGCATTGTTAGGTTTGCCGCTTGAGGAGGCGCTGCGTATGGCTTCGCTTTATCCGGCGGAATTTCTGGGCATGGATGATCGTCGCGGGTGCATTGCCCCAGGATACCTGGCCGACCTTGTCCTGCTGGACGATGAATTGAATGTACAGCGAACCTGGATCGCTGGACGTTAGGTCCGATTGCTCAACCAGATACCGCCGCAGATCAATGCGATTGCGATGAAAGCTTCCGGTCTGGGTTGTTCGCTCAGGAAGACCACGCCCAGGGTCATGGCGACAAGGGGCAATAGATAGTTGGCGGAGATAACAAAGTTCGCGCCACGTTCCTGCACCAGAATGAAAAACAGCCATGCGGCCGCCCCGGTGCAATAGGCGCCCAAAATAAAGACCGCACCGATGGCAAGCCAACCAGGACTTGTGCCCAGTCCGGGGTCCGTGGCTATGGCGATAGGGAACAGCATCACCGTGGCCAGCAGCGATACGGCACAGGCGGCCACGGCGGGGGGCAGGGGTGTCATGCGCCGGGCGATGAGAGCGTTGGCTGCGAAGCTGAGACCGACCAATAACAACGATCCCTGGGCCAGTAAATCATCATCCAGGCCGGTGAGCGCACCCCGGGTACCCCATGCGCCCCATGCACTGGGACCCAGCAGGACCACGATGCCCAAGAAGCCTGCGGCAACGCCCATGATACGGGTCTTGGTCATCTTCTCGTCGCGGGTGCCGAAATGCACGACAACCAACGTCACCAAGGGCGTTGCGCCAATAAAGATGCCGGCCAGGTTGCTATCCAGATGGGTTTGGGCGTTGGCGATCAGAAAGAACGGCAGGGCATACCCAACGACAGCCAGGATGGCCAAAATGAACCATTGCCCACCATTGCCACCGGGACTGGGGGGACCGGGCAGATCATGTCCCTGGCGTTTGGCGACCAAATACAATACCCCGGCGGCAATGGCTGTCCGGCCCATGGCAACCATCACGGCGGGCAGGTCGGCCAACGCCAGTTCGATAAACAGAAACGAAGAGCCCCAGGCGGAAGCGAGCGCGAGCAATAAAAGGTAATGGCGGACTGTTGGCCGCGAAGGGGCTGTCATGTCGGTGGCTTATTTTGCCTTGTCGTCAGTCTTGTCGTCTGGCCTGTCGCCCGGCCCGCCACCCAGCTTGTCCGCTCGTCCGGCCTGATCCTCCGCTTCAGATTGCGCCCGCTGGCTTTCCAGGAAGGCTTCACTGGGGGCTACATAAGGCGTCCTGAGGGTGATCGGCTTCACATAGATATCTTTGACATGGGAGAAATCATAGGCCTGCCGGCGCAGCTTATCAGCCCGGTCATCGGCCCATTCATTGTTTGCGCCGAGGCTGCGCAACAGCAAAAAATGCAGGGAAAAAATTAGATACCAGATCAACAATATCCAGAAAATCGGCATTTCCGGTGCCCAGGTCAGGCGGGACCCGATAATAATGGCCGCGCAGACGCCAAACAACGCCCCGTGATGGTACAGCAAAATCACCGGCGGGCGGGCCCGGTAATAGGCGATGATGCTTTTGAAAAAATTCATACGTCGCAGGGTCCTTAGAAATCGGGGCTTTTAGAAATTCTCCAGCCAGGGCCGCACTTCGACGCTGTGGGACCAGGCACTGCGATGCTGTATATGGGTTTGATAATAGGTTTCGGCAATGGCGGCAGGGCGCAGGCTGCTATCCTCGCCATTTTCGCCAATACCGCCATCGATATTGAAATGGGCCACGTGCACCCCTTGGGGCTGCAGCTCCCTGGCCATGGACTCTGCCAAGCCCCGCAAGGCGAATTTCCCGGCGGCAAAGGTCGCTGAGTTGGAGAAGCCTTTCATGGATGCGGTGGCACCCGTAAACAGAATACTGCCCGCGCCTTTGGGTCCTAAACGGCGCGCCCCTTCACGCCCGACAATAAATCCGCCCAGGCAGGACCGTTCCCAACTCTCGGTAAATTCAGCCACGGTAATTTCCCCCACGGGCTTTCTCACCCGGCCGGAGGCGTTATAGATGGTCACATCCATGGCACCCAGATCAGCTTCCGCCGCCTCGAACAGGGCCATGACATCAGCTTCCGAAGTGGTGTCGCAAGCATAGGCTTTCGCCGTGCCGCCTGCGGTTCCAATTTCCTCCACCAGCCCGGCCAGTTTATCCGCATTCCGTGCTGCCACGGCCACGTTGTGCCCCGCCGCCGCAAACCGCCGCGCCAACGCCGCACCAAGGCCAGGGCCCACGCCGACGATGATACAAGTGCCACATTCCTTAGGATTATTGTCTGTCATGGGTTCACTCCGCTGCTGTTGGTTGGGATTGGGGGTTGCGCCAGGCTTCCAGCAGGGCTGTTTGTTCGGCTGCTGCTGCTTTTTGGTTGCGTTCCTTGATATGGCCATAGCCGCGAATTCGTGCCGGGATATTGGCGATGGCCAGGGCCAGGGCGTGGTTGTCCGGGTTTAGGCTCGCGATGACTTCCTCCATCACCCCCCGATAGGCAGGGATGGCGGCGCGTTCGGCGCGCCGCTCGTCAGTGCGGCCAAAGATATCAAATGTGCCGCCACGCAGACCTTTCATTTTCGCCAGATATTTAAAGGCGGTCATGATCCAGGGGCCGTATTCCCGCTTAATCAACTCACCGCTGTCCGGATCGCGACGGGACAACAGGGGCGGGGCCAGGTGGAAGGTCAGTTTCAGGTCGCCTTCAAACTGTTTCTCCAACGAGGTCTGAAAGGCAGTGTCCGTGTACAGCCGGGCCACTTCATATTCATCCTTGTAGGCCATCAACTTGAACAGGTTTTGCGCCACGGCCTCTGTCAGACCCGACATACCCTTGCCCTTGGTCTGTTCCGCTGCCTCCACCTGCCTAACGAAGCTTTCATACTGGTTGGCGTAGCCTTCATCTTGATAATCGGTCAGGATTTCGCGCCGCCGCGCGATCATATCGTCGAGCGTTTCAACAACCGCCGGCTCTACAGGATCGCTGGGATAGGCCATTTTCGTGACTTGATCCAGATCCTCCGCTGCCAGGCGGCCCAGGGCAAAGGCACGGCGGTTCATGGCTACGGCGACGCCATTCAATTCAATGGCCCGGTCGATGGCCGCGCCGCTGACCGGCAGTGCGCCGCGCTGATGGGCATGGCCCAACAGGAACAGATTGGCCGCGATGGCATCCCCCATCAGGTTGGTGGCCAGCCCGGTGGCATCAAGGAATTCCGTGCGGTTGTCGCCGGCGCTGTCGCGGATCAGGTTGCGCAGGTCCTGGTCATGGAAATCCATGTCCGGGTCCATGGTGAACTGGGCCGTGGGGGCGAGGTGGCTGTTCACAATCGCCTGGGTGCCGCCGCGGCTGTATTTGCGCAGAGCATCCGGCGAGGCGGCGGTGACCATGTCGGCGCCCAACAACAAATCCGTACCACCGGCTGCAATGCGGACTGCGTGCAGGTCCTCTGGCTTTGGCGCGATACGAATATGGCTCATCACCGCGCCGTTCTTCTGGGCAATGCCGGTGAAATCCAGCACGGTAACGCCCTTGCCCTCAATATGGGCGGCCATGCCCAGCAGGGCCCCAACGGTGATGACACCGGTGCCGCCGATGCCTGCGACCAATATGTTGTAACCGCCTTCCGCACTTGATTGGTTGGGTTCTGGCAGGGCGGCGACGGCGGCATCCAGGGCATCCGTATCCGCGCCTTTTGCCCGCCTGGGCACAGCGCCCGACACGGTGACAAAGCTGGGACAAAAACCTTTGATGCAGGAAAAATCCTTGTTGCAACTGGATTGATTGATCTGGCGCTTGCGGCCCAGGAAGGTTTCCAACGGTTCAACGGAAACACAGTTGGATTGCACGGAACAATCGCCGCAGCCTTCGCAAACCGCTTCGTTGATAAAGGCCCGGCGGTCGGGATCGGGAAATGTACCCCGCTTGCGACGACGGCGTTTTTCCGCCGCGCAGGTCTGATCATAGATCATGACAGAGCAACCAGAGGTCTTGCGCAATTCCTTTTGTACCTGGTCCAATTCGTCCCGATGGCGGATGGTGACGCCCGGGGCCCAGGACGTGCCGATGGCATATTTGTCCGGTTCGTCCGTGACCACGATGATTTTTGTGACGCCCTCGTGGTGGACCTGCTGGCTGATCTGCCAAGGGCTCAACGGGCCGTCATGGGGCTGGCCGCCGGTCATGGCGACGGCATCGTTGAATAGGATTTTGTAGGTGATGTTGACGCCGGAGGCGACAGCGGCGCGAACGGCGGTGATGCCCGAATGGTAGTAGGTGCCATCGCCCAAGTTGGCAAAGATATGTTCTTCCCCCGTGAAGGCGGATTGCCCCAACCAGGCCACCCCTTCGCCGCCCATTTGCGAGAATGTCTCGGTCGAACGATCCATGGACAGGGCCATGAAGTGACAGCCGATCCCGGCCATGGCGCGACTGCCGTCCGGCACTTTGGTGGAGGTGTTATGCGGGCAGCCGGAACAGAAATAGGGCGCGCGTTGCACCGGTGCCGTGGTCCGCTTGGCGGCGGCTTCCTTGCGATCCAGCTGGGCCATGCGCTCTTCAATAGTGGGGGAGGTGACGTAAGAGCCGATGCGGGAGACGATGATGCGGGCAATCTGGCCCGGCGATAGTTCCCCGTCCGAGGGGCAAAGCATCTTGCCGTCCTCATCGAATTTTCCAACCACCCGTGGCCGCACGTCCGCGCGCCAATTATACAGCTGTTCTTTCAGTTGGTTTTCGATGACCGCGCGCTTTTCCTCGATTACCAGGACTTCATCCAGGCCTTCGGCGAAGGCGCGGATGCCTTCACGCTCCAGAGGCCAGGGCATGCCCACCTTGTACAGGCGCAGGCCGATGGATGCCGCCATCTCCTCATCTATGCCCATATCTTCCAGGGCCTGACGGGTATCGAGATAAGACTTGCCGGCTGCGACGATGCCAATGCGCGGTTGCGGGGCGTCCCAGACCACGCGGTCAATGCCGTTGGCGCGGGCAAAAGCCAGGGCGGCGTAGACTTTATGCCGTTGCAGACGTTCTTCCTGGCTCCACCGATCATCGGGCCAGCGGATATTCAGGCCGCCGGGGGGCATTTCGAAATCGGGATACTGGATATCCAGCCGCGCCGGGTCCACATCGACCGAAGCCGAGCTTTCCACCACTTCCGAAACGCACTTGAAACCTACCCAGACGCCGGCATACCGCGACATGGCAATGCCCAGCAGGCCATAGTCAAGATATTCCTGGACCCCCGCCGGGTACAGTATGGGTACCATCCAGGATGCCAGGTTATGTTCGCTTTGCCCCGGTACGGTGGAGGATACGGCGGCATGATCATCGCCGCACATCATCAAGACGCCGCCATTGGGATCCGTGCCCGCGTGGTTGGCGTGGCGCACCACATCGCCGCAGCGATCAACGCCCGGCGCTTTGCCGTACCAAATGCCAAAGACGCCGTCGTATTCCGAATCCGGGCCGAGGTTTAGTTGCTGGCTGCCCCAGACCGCAGTGGCGGCCATATCTTCGTTGACGCCCGGCTGAAACTGGATGTGGTTCTTTTCCAGGAATGGCTTGGCCAGCCACAGCTGTTGATCAAACGCCCCAAGGGGGGAGCCGCGATAGCCCGAGATATAACAACCCGTGTTAAGGCCTGCGGCCAGATCCCTTTGCCGCTGCATCATGGGCAGGCGGACCATGGCCTGGGTCCCGGTCAGGAAGACCCGTCCACTCTCCAAGGCGTACTTATCGTCCAATGAAACATTGCTTAATGCCGTGCTGGCCGTCGTCATGCCAAATCCCCAATAAATTACGTCGTGCTAAGTAAAACTTAGCGCCCGGCTTCGATGCCGAATTCCGCGACTTTACGATACAGTGTCGACCGGCCAATCCCCAGACGGCGGGCGACCTCCGTCATTTGGCCGGCGTACTTGTCAATGGCCAGGCGGATCATATCGGCTTCCATGGCATCCAGGGTGCGGACGTCACCGCTATCGTTCAGGGCCGGTAAAGCACCTGCGCCACCAGCGCCACCGCCGTCACCGCCATTTATCAGTGCCGGTGCCGTCATGCCCATGCTTTTGGCGATCTGTGGAAAATCCCCGATATCCAGTTCATCGCCATCGCACAAAACAACTGCCCGGAAAATCGCATTCTCCAACTGACGTACATTGCCCGGCCAATCAAACCCCATCAATAATTCGAGAGCATCCGAGGACAGGCCGCGCACCGCCTTCCGTTCCGTGGCCGACAATTTATCGATGAAATGCTGCGCCAGGGCGGCAATATCATCCAGGCGCTGGCGCAGGGGCGGAATATGGATCGGGAACACGTTCAGGCGATAATACAGATCCTCACGGAAATTTCCTTCGTTCACCTGTTGTTGCAGATCCCGGTTGGTGGCGGATATCAACCGAATATCCACCTTCACCGGTTTGCGGGCACCGACCGGGTCGACCTCCCCCTCCTGCAGGGCACGCAGCAATTTTACCTGCATGTCCTGGCGCAGTTCGCCAATCTCGTCCAAGAATAATGTACCGCCGTCAGCTTCCTGAAATTTACCGGCATGACGCTCATTGGCACCGGTGAAGGCACCTTTTTCATGGCCGAACAAAATGCTTTCCACAAGGTTTTCAGGAATGGCACCACAGTTCACGGTCACGATAGCTTTACCGGCACGTTCTGACGAACCCTGCACAGCGCGGGCGATCATTTCCTTGCCGACGCCGCTTTCGCCCTCGATCAGGATCGGAATATTTGACGATGCGGCCCTT
>Ga0233439_10000873_pt1 | contig 41213 bp, 28 predicted proteins | sample SI_123_September_6_FD_182713 | JGI IMG/M metagenome (GOLD analysis project Ga0233439, IMG submission 182713) | Seawater microbial communities from Saanich Inlet, British Columbia, Canada - SI_123_September2016_100_MG | ecosystem: Environmental > Aquatic > Marine > Inlet | place: Canada: British... | reverse complement strand
GTTAGCGCTGAGGCCCCCTTGACTGATTCTTCCCCATCGGCGAGTACATAGCCTTAAATGAGCGTATATTTAGAAATGAACAGGCTGCTGAAAAAAGTGTTCAGTCCTGAAACCGAAATGGTCCCCTCCTATAGCTATAGGTTTAACTTCCCATTTTGGCAGATGGTATTCTATTCTAAAATATTCAGTGGAGTATCACTGATCCGATTTTTTTTGACAATAGTTAAAAAGCAATAGTTGCTGCCACTTGTTTGTTAAACCAGCATAAGCCTTGGATCTTGTCTGTTCCAGTACCCAACAGGTGGTCAATTGATTGAGTAGAAAGAAGCTGTAGCTGTCCAGCACTGCGCATCACAACCTCTTTCTTGACTAAAGATCTTAAGGCGCTTTGTGGCTATCGAACCATTATCCTGCCAAAAACAAAAAAAGCCCGGCTCATCACTGAACCGGGCTTTTTCATGGAGTAGAATTTTAGCTAATCATGCTAAGATGACCGCGAACGCTTAATGGCATTCGTAGTGTTACTTAGCTGCAATCTCCTCCAGCTTGGAAGCACGGATGATCTGTTGATCCAGACCGGCCTCCTTGGCAGACTTACCATATGCAACCGCCATCATCTGACTGTAGTAGACTACAGGCATGTTGAAGTTGGTACCGTAGGTCTTGTTGATGTCATCCTGGAAAGCCTCCGTATTCATCTGACACATGGCGCAAGGGGTTACCAGCATCTCTGCACCACTGTCATACGCGGCTTCAAGAATGTCCTTTACCAGCGCTTGTGACTTCTCTGGTTCAGAGAAGTTCAATGCACCACCGCAGCACTGGGACTTTTTCTGATAGTCGCTCATCGCCTCAGCGCCCATCGCCTCGGACATCTTGTCGAGGTAGAGTGGGTTTTCGAAGGATTCACCAGTGATACCGTAAGGGCGGTTGGCCTGACAGCCGACGTAGCTGGCAACCTTGATTCCTTCCAGAGGCTTGACCACTTTACTGGCCATCCCCTCGTAACCAATATCTTCAATCAGCACTTCGGTGAGGTGACGTACATTGGCTTCACCTTTGTACTCCAGGCCACCCTCAGCGAGAGCGGCTTGTGCATCGGTACGCAGGGTGTCGCTATGCGCCAGACGCTCTTTGGCTTCGCGAGTAGCGAGCCAGCAAGCAGGGCAAGAGGCGACGATATCCTGACCGGGGTTAGACTGCTCAGCCAGCGCAATGTTACGCGCAGAGAGTGCGATACGAGGCAACTCACCACCACCGGCATAGCCGATGGAGGCACCACAACAGTTCCAGTCCGGGATATCGTTCAGGGTGATATCCAGCGCATCACAAGTAGCCGCTACAGAGATCTGCTGGTTAGAGCCGGAGGCTTTGTCCTGCGAAGAGCAACCGGGGTAGAAAGTATAGCTTTTTGACATGGGTTTTCTCCTGATTCCTCTTAATTAGACTGCGTGCGTGCAGCTTCCAGTTCCTGCGCCTTCTTGATGATCTTCTGCAGGCTGCCGGGGTCTTTGATGCCATGACCACCGAGAATCTCCATTGGATCCATACGCTTGGTCTTGAACATTGCCATACCCAGTCCGGACTTGGCAAGTGCAGTCTTGATCCCTTCGACAAAACCGTTCATGAAGTAGAGGGCAACACCGAGCTTGAGCTCGTTGACGCGACCCTTCTTCATCAGGTTATCCCAGAACAGTTGGCCGAATTTTGCAGTCGGCTGGTTCTGTGGTGCCAGCCCCTGCACCTTCGCGTAACGCGCCAAGCCATGCATGATATGCGTGATTGGCAGCTCGCGGGGGCAGCGGGCGATACAGTTGTAGCAAGAGGTACACATCCACATGGAGTCTGAGGTCAACACCTCTTCACGCTTGTTGGCGCGAATCATCATGAAAATCTCTTGTGGAGGATGCGCCCAGTGAGGGCCGAGAGGGCATGAACCCGCACAGACACCACACTGCATACACATCTTGACCCAGTCGCCTTCCTCAACGTTCTGTTCAACTTCTTTCAGGAAGTTATTGGTATATTGCTCTGACATACTGAATGCCTCCTTAGAACTTGAATGGGCTCATACCAATCTCACCGATCAGTTCGCCCATTTCGTTGAAGAGTTGTGGAATCCGCTGGATGTCCGCGATAGAGACCTCGTGTGGCTGAACGCGCTCAGGCTCCAGCCCCTGTCCCTTCAATGTATCTTCGATTTTTGACATACGCTCATGCGCCATCTCTGAACCACGTACGAAGTGACACTGGTAGTTGTCGCCCTTGGGACAGCCCATCAGCATTACGCCATCATAGCCACTGGTGACCGCATCGATGACCAGAGAGGAGTTGATAGAGCCGAGGCAGCGAACAGGGATTACACGTACAAACGGATTGTAGGTGATTTTGTTCATGCCAGCCTGATCTAGTGCGGGGTAGGCGTCATTTTCACACGCCAGCACCAGAATACGAGGCTTCTCTTCGAACTCATCCGGGATATCACACGCCTTGATCTGCTCACCCAGGGTATTGAGTGAGTAGTTCTCGAAGGAGATGACACGTACCGGACAGGCACCCATGCAGGTACCACAACGACGGCAGCGTGACTCATTGAACTCAGGATAACGATCCTCGTCTTCGTTGATTGCACCGAATGGGCACTCAACGGTACAGCGCTTACACTGTGTACAACCCTCTTTACGAAACTGCGGGAAGCTGAGGTCGCCAGAGCGTGGATGAGCGGCACGTCCCAGTGCAGCATTTTCCAGTGCCTGGATTGCCTTCAGTGCTGCACCTGCTGCATCATCCTTGGCCTGTTGAATATCCATTGGACGACGCACTGTGCCGGTTGCATAGATACCGGTACGACGGGTCTCGTAAGGGAAGCAGATAAAGTGAGAGTCTGCATAGCCGTCCCGTAGCTGTGGCATATCTGGACCCTGACGGTAGTCGAGGTTCAGTACAGAGATACCAGCAATCTTGTTGTCAGCCTCTTCACCTGCATTGTCTTCATCACTGACAACTGCATCAATATTGATACCGGCATTCGGTACCTGACCGGTCGCCAGTACTACCAGGTCTGCCTGCTCTTCGATCTCTTCATCGAGAATCAGATCTTTTAGCTTCACCTTCAGGTCTGCAGTGACTTCGGAGACCACACCCTTGGTAAAGGTGACTCCCTTGCGCTGACCGCTGCGGTAAAAGTCCTCACCGGCAGAGCCTGGAGTACGCAGATCGGTATAGATGATCTGGGTATCGATATCCGGGTTCTGGTCCTTGAAATACATCGCCTGCTTGATTGAGGTACTACAGCAATGACCGGAGCAGTAACTTAGCTCGCCGTCCTTGTCGCTACGCTGGCCCGCACACTGTACGAAGACCACACGCTTGACCTCAGCGCCATTGGAGGGACGCTTGATCGCGCCATCACCAGCGGCCAGAGCCAATGCTTCCAGCCCTGCCTGATCAACGATATCTGCACTCTTGCCATAACTGAACTGTTCCAGGTTATTGGCATCGTAGGCATTGAATCCGGTCGCCTGAATGATTGCACCGAAGTTCTCAGTTACGATAGAGCCACTCTCGGTCGCGATATCGGCACTAAAACGGCCTGGTGCACCACTGGTCTTGGCAACGGTAGCATTCAGATGAACGGTGACATCGGCAAAGGCATCAATCGCCGCCTTCATCGCCTCAATTTCGGTATCAGCCGGATCAGCATAAGGGGCAACGCTTGGGGTACGGCTCTTGAGCTTTCCAGCCCAGCCACCCAACTCACCGCTCTTTTCAATGATGGTTGCTTTGTAGCCTGCCTGAGCAGCCTCAATGGCCGAGGTCATACCGGCAACACCGCCACCTACGATGAGGATATGGTCATTACGCAGCTGCTGACCACTACCGCTTTCCAGGTTCATGTACTTGAGATCAGCACAGCCCATACGGATGTAATCTTCAGCCATCTCCTGAGTGGTCTCACGAGACTCCTCATCATCCGGACGAATCCAGATGACACCTTCACGCAGGTTGGTGCGATTCATCATCACACCCTCAAAGTTGAAGGCCTCAGTCTTGGCACGACGCGAACAGGCAGCAATACAGACCTTGTTGACGTTCTCGTTATCGATATCGTCCCGGATCATCTTCACACCCTCTGCATTACAGAGGAAATCGTGCTCCTTGACGATTTGCATACGACCTTCGCGCGTAGCAATATTGCTCAGCTGGCCAGCGTCGAGGCGCTCGCCAATGCCGCAGCCCTTACAGATATAACATGCACTCTTGGTATCAGACATGATTTACGCCTCCGTGCTCGATACGCGGTTGATGACCTGAATCGCACGCAGTGCGCTTCCGGTTGCATTCTGTACCGCTCGGTTTACGTCCAGTGCCTCGCCAGCCACACCGGCTGCGAAGATACCACCATTGCCTGCTTCTGATTCAGCGTCTGCCTGAATGAAGCCACTGCCATCACCTATCATATTGGCTGGGAGCTGGTCAGCCTTAACACTAGGCTCCATGCCAACCGCCAGAACCACCAGATCATGCTCGTTGGCATAACGATGATAACCCTCGGTGTTTACACCATTGAGGACCGGGTTGCCGCTGTCACGGTCACGGGTGACCGAAGCAACTTTAGACTTGATAAAGGTGACGTTTGGATCCGCTTTTACTTCCTGATGGAAGTCATCAATGCGGTCAATCGCACGAATGTCGATGTAATAGATTGAAGCCTTCCAGTTCTCATCAGCACCGTAACACTCACGCATTAGCTTGGTATGTTTCAGTGTCGCCATGCAGCAGATACGTGAACAGTGCTTCAGATAGTTACGGTCACGTGAACCGGCACACTGAATGAAGGCCACGTTACGTGCCTCAGAGCCATCCTTGCGCAGGATCTTGCCGCCAGTAGGACCAAACGGATCAAGCATACGCTCAAACTCGACATTCGTAATAACGTTGTCATTACGGTCATAGGCGTAAGGCTGAATCTTGTTGGCGTCAAATGGCTGCCATCCGGTTGCCCAGATCACGGCTCCCGCCTTGATGGAGATTGTCTCTTCCTGCATGTCGAGATCGACTGCATTGACGGTACAGGCGGCCTTCGCCTTTTCTGCATCATCCGTACCGATCATTGCAGGGTCAATGACGTAACGTTGAGGGTAAGCCATAGTAGAAGTGAGGTAAGCACCCTTACGCTTCTTCATGCCATAGTTGAATTCGTCGTCATATTCGCCTTCAACCGCATCTGCACAAGCGCCGCAGGCGGTACAGTTCTCGTTGACATAACGGGGCTTGAGGGTAACGTCGAGGGTGTAATCCCCGGACGTGCCATCAATCTTGTTCACTTCGGCCATCGTGTAAACCTGCAGGTTTGGATTGGCCTTGGTGCGGCGGTAGTTGATTTCCAGGCCACAAGTCGGGTGGCACATCTTAGGGAAATATTTGTAAAGCTGGCTGACGCGGCCACCCAGTGATGGGTTTTTCTCAAGCAGGATCACCTGCTTGCCACACTCGGCAGCTTCAATCGCTGCTGAGATACCGCTAATGCCGCCACCTACGACCACAATGGTCTCGTTGGTTGCAATTGCATCCGTCATTGATGTTCTCCGTTCAATAGACAGGGACTCATATATTATGTATATACAGATTCCCATCGGTGAATTCACGTACCGGAAATTTTCCGTGAGCGAACGATACGCCGATTAGCGTAAAACCTCCAGAAATCAGCCCGTTTCGGGTATGAAAATTACTAATAGATTCATCTAAATAAGGTATCGATGATGTTGACTTGAGTGATTACCCCTGAAAAATCAGTAAATATGAGCGCTTGTGATACTGATTAAGAAGGCTTTATTCTGAGACTAAGGTCGGTTAGGTTATTTTGGTGGGGTTCCTTAACAAAGCGTTTTGTTTGTTGTACAGTCAAGGTTAAAGTGATGAATGGGGCAGGGGGAGTAGAGATATGAAATGGCTGAGTAAGGCACTCGTGGCGTGCTTTTTTGGTGGTGTTGTAACAGAGGGATATGCAGCGGGCTTCTATCTTAAAGAGCAATCAATTGTTTCACAAGGGCAGGCCTTTGCAGGGGTGGCTGCACAATCGGGCCTCGCATCAGCCGCCTATTTTAACCCCGCAGGTTTGAGCACGATTGAACAGGGTACCCTGGAGAGTGGTTTTCACTGGATAGAACCGGATCAGAAGGTAGCTACCGATACGGATCAACAGTCACCACTCTCTACTACCTTGATACCGAACCTTTACTGGGCAACCCCGGTTTCTGCGGATACTGTTATTGGGCTGGGAGTGAATGCCGCATTTGGTTCCGATAATGAATATGATGCAGGCTATTTTGGAAGTTCTGACCATATTAAGGGGTCGCTCAATGTGATCGATTACACAGCCGCAGTTGGGCACCAATTGAGTGAGCAGTTTCGTCTGGGAGCGGCGTTCTACTATCAGACACTGGATGTTGAGCAGACCAAGGCATCGGGTGCTACGCAGACAGCAACTTTGGACGGAGAGGCCGATACGCTGGGATTTTCACTGGGTCTACAGTATCGTACAGGAGGCACCACTCTGGGGCTAAGCCACCGTAGTGGTACAGAGCAGGATGTGGTGGGTACCAATACGATTGTGGGGGCTGGAGGTTTTTCGACCGGGATCTACACGGCATCTGCAACCATGAAGCTGCCTGCCATCACTGCGTTAGGGGTAGAGCATAACGTAGATGATTATACAAACCTTTACCTGGGGGTGACCCGTTACGACTGGAGTGTCTATGATTCAACCACTGTCACAACACGGGGTATCCCGCAAGTTGACCCCTTCGCATCAATCACTACAAATAATTATCATGATACCACCAGTTTTTCATTTGGCATCAACCATCAAGTTCGGTCTGATCTAGAGCTAAGGGGAGGAGTCCTTTTTGATCCCACCCCAACCAATGATACTGATCGTAGCTATAGTACGCCAGATGGGGACCGAACCTGGTTGACCATGGGTGCCAGTAAAATAGTTGATCAATCATTAATTATCGATTTGGCATTGAGCCATATTAAAGTAGACCCTGTGGAGGTCAACAAACCGGCGGGGGTTAAAGCAAGAGTGGATACAACTCATAACATTATTTCAATAGGAGTCAGAAAGTCTTTTTGAACGTTACCTACTGTAGAGCATGTGGCGAATGATGCGACCGTTTATTGCGTTGCTCTTACTGTTTTTCAATGGGCATGCCTCAAGTGCCATACTGACGATTGACCCTGAGATAGATCATTACCCGTTGGTACCGGGTTTTGATGTTATGGAAGACCCAAGAGGGCAATTGAAAATTGAAATGCTAATCAGTGGGGATCAATACGATCTGTTTGTTCCGCTAAATCAAGGTGAAACTGCCAATATGGGGTTTTCGAAATCGGCCTTCTGGTTTCGGACATCGCTACAAAATAAGACCCCGGAGCCAATGTCTCGCTATCTGGTCTATGCATATCCACATATCGATGACCTCCAGGTCTATCTGCAAGACCGCAACACCGGTCAGCTACTACAGCAGTTTCAGAGTGGTGACAGCCAGCCATTCAATACGCGTCCTTATCAACACAGGCACTTTATTTTTCCGCTAGAGATTCCAGCGCATAGCCAACTGCAACTCTATATTCGTGTAGCCACACAAGGGAGCGTCACAGCCCCGGTTACGTTGTGGGAGCAGACCGCATTTCAGCAGTATTCACACACAGATTATTTTGCCAACGCCCTCTACTACGGCATCATGATAGCGATGTTTCTCTACAACAGTTTGCTGCTCATCAGTACACGAGATCGAAACTACCTCTACTACATCTTGTTCATCGTTAGTATGGGGTTGGCGCAAAGCTCGTGGACAGGATATGCCTTTGAGTTTTTCTGGCCTGATCAGGTGTACTGGGCCAATATCTCCAATCTGATTGGGTTCAATTTGATCGGTCTGTTCGGGATGATTTTTGCCCGCAGCTTTCTGATGACCCGACTCTATGCGCCCAGACTTGATCGTGTTTACTCTATCTTTATCTGGCTGTTTTGTGGTGGCTTGGTCATTACCTTGATCGATTATCACACCTCAACCATGGTGACCTCAGTATTAGGGGGCATTTTTTCCATCATTTCTGTGATTGGGGGCATCCTGGGGCTTCGCTACGGCATCAGTTCAGCACGCTATTTTCTGTTGGCCTGGACTATTTTGCTATTCGGTACCGTAGTCCTTGGAGCAAGAAATTTTGACTTGATCCCGAGCAATTTTTTTACCATCAATGGAATGATGATCGGCAGTGCACTGGAGATGATCCTGTTATCACTGGCATTGGCTGAGCGCATCAATGATATGCGTATGCGCAAGGAACAGGCCGAATCGGCAGACCAGGCCAAAAGTGAATTTTTGGCTAATATGAGCCATGAGATCCGTACACCGATGAACGGTATTATTGGGCTCAGCCATCTGGCGCTGAAAGAGAAAGGTCTGTCATCAAGACAGCAGGATTATCTGAGCAAAATTCACGATTCTGGGCGATCATTACTCAATATCATTAACGACATTCTGGACTTTTCCAAGGTTGAAGCGGGCCAACTAAAGCTGGAGGAGATCAATTTCAACCTGGCAAATTTGGTCAAGCAAGTCTCTAACGTCATGTTGTATAAATCACAAGAGAAAGGGCTGAAGCTCCAATTTAATATTCAGGACAGTGTGCCAAGAGATTTGATCGGTGATCCAACCCGTCTGCAGCAGATCTTGATTAATTTGACTAATAATGCCATTAAATTTACCGAGCAGGGGGAGGTCACGGTTCAAATAGGTTCACAACCCGCTGAGGGTGAGCGAATTGCCATACACTTCTCGGTACGAGATACTGGAATAGGCATCATGCAAGAGCAGAAAGAGAGACTGTTCCACTCATTCTCACAGGCAGATACCTCAACAACCCGGCGATATGGTGGTACTGGGCTGGGCTTGACTATCTCCAGGCAACTGGTCGAGATGATGGGAGGAGAACTTCGTGTAGAGAGTGAGTTCAAGGTAGGTTCACTCTTCCATTTTACGCTTGAGATGAAGCCTGGGCAGCCTGAACCAATATTGGATTATGCCTCTGCTGAAACCAGTGATTCTGCCGCAGAAAGACTTTCCGCATTAAACAGTGCTGTCAACGGAATGCAGATACTACTGGTTGAGGACAATAAGATTAATCAGCAAGTGGTTATGCATGCCGTGGAGAGTATAGGCATTGAGGTATCCGTTGTGGAGGATGGTGTTGAGGCTGTCGAAGCGGTTAACCGGAATCACTATGACCTGGTGTTGATGGATATCCAGATGCCAAAGTTGGATGGGTATGAGGCAACACAGAGGATTCGTCTTCAGCACCCTGCAGACAGGCTTCCTATTATTGCAATGACTGCAAATGCCATGACTGGAGATAAAGAGAAGGCGTTAGAGGTCGGAATGAATGACTATCTCTCAAAACCAATCGATATTGATGTATTGTTTAAAATACTGCAGCACTGGTATCGAAAGAGAGATACCCCTCCAAAAGACGTGGTATCCAAACGGCAAAAATCAACTCCTCAGTGGCCAGATAAGATTCCCGGTTTGAACCTGGCAGAGGGTATCCTGCGCATGAATAGTAATCCTGCCATCTACCTCAAAATTCTCAATAGGTTTTCAGAAAGCTACGGTTCATTTGTTTCTGAATTGAGACAGAAGCAGGCAAATGGAGAGATGGAAGAGGTAAAAATGTTTCTACATACCTGCAAAGGGGTGACTGCAAACATCTCTGCCACAGAACTTTCTGAGCAGCTCGGTTCTTTAGAGGCTCAAATGGTAGAGCAGGAGACAATTCATGAAGAGCAGTTCAAGCTCATTGAGCACTCTCTCAGCCAACTGATCGCCTCTATCGAGCAGTTAAATAATGAGTATTCTCAAAACGATAAGGGCGTTCCTTCTGATTGATGGTGTACGTTCACGGTGTGGTGCAGCCTGTTACTCATGATAGGATATCTTCAGCCTATTGTTTACAATAAACCGGATATAACAGCGCCATGAATCAGCAAGTTTCCAAGCAGCAGATCGAAGAGATCTGGATTGAGGAAGAGCCCTACTATGAAGCAGTAGGTGAAGAGATTGTGCTCTTTGAGTCTGCCTATAACAACAAACTACCTCTATTGCTAAAAGGACCGACTGGCTGCGGAAAAACCCGTTTTATGGAGCACATGGCGTGGCGTCTTAAAAGGCCGCTCATCACGGTCTCCTGTCACGATGATCTCACCGCCTCTGATCTGGTGGGGCGCTATCTGATTGTCGGCGGTGAGACCCGCTGGATTGATGGGCCACTGGCACGTGCAGTGCGCAGTGGTGGTATCTGCTATCTGGATGAGATTGTTGAGGCGCGTAAGGATACGATGGTAGTGATCCACCCACTGGCGGATGATCGCCGTGTGTTACCGATGGAGAAGGTTGGTGAACAGCTACAGGCGGCACCGGAGTTCTCCATGGTAGTCTCCTATAATCCCGGTTACCAAAGTGTGCTCAAGGAGTTGAAACAGAGTACCCGTCAGCGTTTTGTGGCGATTGAGTTCAACTACCCGTCGGCAGATTTGGAAAAAAGAATTATTGTGCGTGAGACGGGTGTGGATGCACAGAGCGCACAAAATTTGGTCAAATTTGCGGAGATGACCCGAAATTTGAAAGGGAGTGGACTGGATGAGGGGGCCAGTACCCGTCTGCTGGTCCATGCTGCGAAACTGATGGTCTCAGGGATTTCACCGATCACTGCCTGTAGCGCAGGGATTGGGCAGGCATTGACGGATGACCCGGATATGGTTGCAGCAGTGCAAGAACTGAGTGCTGCGCTGTTCTGATGCATCCGCTGAGTGTTGTAGAGCTGGAGCAGCGCCTCGACCAGGTACTGGAGTTGGATCTGGTGCGCCTCTCACCAGAGCAGGCAGCACAGGCGTTGGCTCCATTTTCCCGTGAGCAGCAGGAGCGAGCACTACACTGGTCACAGATCGCAGCACAGGCTCATGTGCAGATTGGGCAACAGATTTCGATCCATGCGGCCCTTGCACTGCCTCTAATGTCTGATGAAGTCATGGGGCGTTGGGTCTACCATGCGCTCGATCTGTATGACCGAAAAGGCCTGTTTCCAGCTATAGAGGCGGTTAAGTCTGTCGAACGTTACGCTGCAGAGGCCGAAGCACGTGCCCGTGGCGTGGGGTTTGATGAGACCGTGGGTATGTTGAGCCACTTTCTACAGGGGCTGTCGGGACGGCACCTGCAAATTGAAGAGGGGGAGAGCCTCTGGACCGATAGTGAAAAGGTATTTCTGCCCTCGTTTGTCGGCCACTTTGAGCAACGAGACGATAATTTTCAGCTCTATAAGGCACAGTTGGTCACTCTCTGGGCGGAAAACTGGTATGGAACCTGGCGTCTGGTACAGGGAGAACCGGTGCAGACCCGCATTTCCCAATGGCTCTCTGTGCGCGCAGACAAGGTGCGGGATCTGGCGTTTCTGCAGCGTCTGGAATTGATCCGCATTGATGTGGTACTCAAAAGGGTATTTCCCGGCATATTCAGGCAACGAAATCGACTGTTACAGATGGTGGGGACCCCTCTCATCCCTTCAGGTTGGGAGTATGCAGTTGCAGCACTGTCGGACTTGCAGGCCTCTCTGGAGACCTCACTGCTGTGGCTGGACAGGCTGGATGGAGAGGCTCCCGCACGACTCTGCTACCAGGAGATATGGCAGATTGAAGCGGTTGACAGCGCAGCACGGGCACGTAGTGAAAAAGAGCGAGGCAGTTTTCAGTATCTGTTATGGAAGATGGCAGATGAACTGCAGTTGACTGAGCAAGAGCAGCAACAGGCCAAATTTGAGTGGCACCAAAAAGAAAATGGTGAGCAGCAAGAGAGTGTTGCCGAGGTTGAACTGTTACTCGAAGATCAGCCGGTTGCGCCGCCTGAGATCATGAATGCGTTGACCCGTTCCATTATTCAGGACTTTGGAGAGCTCCCTCCTGAATATCTCCACCCTGTAGGGGATGCACAGTTTGATCCTGAGCGGCTTGCCAGAAATGCACAGGATGTGTGGGGAGGAACCTATCATGAGGAGGGAGCCTTTCTCTATGATGAGTGGGATGGGTCACGTCTCAACTATCGCAAGGGGTGGGCGGTGCTGCGGGAGATGGAAGCAAAGCTTGGGGATGGCAACTTTGTGGAAGAGAGCATCCATAAATACCAGCGCCTGGTTGGTCATCTTCGAAAGAGTTTTGAGGCGCTGCGCAGTGCAGATCTACTGCTGAAACGGCAGGAAAATGGTGATAGCCTGGATGTAGATGCGGTAGTGGATGCGATGGCGGACCACCAGCAGGGGCAGGAGATGAGCGACCGGCTCTATCTGCAAAATCGCCGACATAACCGTTCTATTGCAGTGATGTTGATGGTGGATATGAGTGGCTCTACCAAGGGGTGGATCAACGATGCTGAGCGTGAATCATTGGTGTTGCTATGTGAAGCATTGGAGGCACTGGATGATCGCTATGCAATCTATGGCTTCTCTGGCTGGACCCGAAAGCGCTGTGAGGTTTTCCCTATTAAGCGCTTTACCGAGCCATACAACGAAACAGTTAAACAGAAAATAGCTGGAATTGAGTCCCAGGACTACACCCGTATGGGGGTTGCCATCCGTCATCTGACAGCGCTGTTGAATGGGGCGGAGGCACGTACCCGGTTGCTGATTACCCTCTCAGATGGAAAGCCGGATGACTCTGATGATTATAAGGGGGAATATGCCATTGAAGATACCCGGATGGCGCTGTTGGAGGCTCGTAGAACAGGGGTTCACCCTTTCTGTATCACTATTGACCAAGAGGGGCAGGAGTATCTCTCACACATGTATGGTCCAGCCGGTTACACCGTGGTTGATGCGGTTGAAAAACTACCTTTCAAGGTGGCAGATATCTATCGGCGACTCACGTTGTGAGTCGCCGAATAACAGGGTGTAAATTGCTTGTTCAGGGGCTTCTTATTGAGTCAGGTAGAGAAGGTCTCCCTCCAGCTCAATCTGGTAGGTCGGAGTACACCCCTTGTCTGGACCCGTTGCTTCACCACTCTCCAGATCAATGACCCAATTGTGGAGTGGGCAAGTGACACGATTACCATGAACGATGCCTTGAGAAAGTGGCCCCTGGCGATGAGGACAACTATCTTTGACAGCAAAGAAGGTCTCTTCAGCCGTTCTGAAGATGGCGATATCTCCCTCGTCGGTGGATACGGTTCTTGATCCGCGTAGCGGGATTTGAGACGGTTTTCCAATCTCGATGCGTTTTGGTTGATTCATTATTTTCTTCTCTCTACTGAATGGGGGGCTGTCGCCTACAGGGATGCCATCGGCATAAATGTCTGAGCTGCCTCAGTTCCTGCTGCATGTTGCTCCCAGGGATCAATTTGTGCACTCTGTTGAGAGATGGCGAAGCGCTCAGCCAGCTCTTTACGTAGCGTCTCATTTTCAACGATCTTCTCCTTGATGAGATGAAGACCAACACGCTCAACCCAGGGTGCAGTACGCTCAAGATAATAAGCATCCTCCCTGTAGAACTGCGTGAATGCGGCGCAGTACTCCATCACCTCCTCTTCGCTGTCCACTTTTGTCAGCAGGTCGGTCACTCTGACCTTGATACCACCATTCCCTCCAATATGGAGTTCATAACCGGAATCAACACAGACGATACCGAAGTCCTTGATGGTGGCCTCAGCACAGTTGCGAGGACACCCGGAGACAGCCAGCTTAAACTTGTGCGGCATCCAAGAACCCCAGGTAAGCTGCTCCAGTTTGACGCCCAGCCCTGTTGAATCTTGTGTTCCAAAACGACACCACTGGCTCCCAACGCAGGTTTTAACGGTGCGCATAGCCTTGCCATAGGCGTGTCCAGAGACAAAGCCCGCCTCGTTTAAATCACTCCAGAGTGCAGGAAGATCCTCTTTCTGAATACCAAACAGGTCAATACGCTGACCACCGGTTACCTTAACCTCCGGGACCTTAAACTTATCTGCGACATCGGCAATGGCTCTGAGTTCATCTGGTGTAGTCAGCCCTCCCCACATTCTGGGGACCACAGAGTAGCTGCCATCTTTCTGGATATTGCCATGTGCCCGCTCATTGACGAAACGGGATTGCGGGTCATCATATTCTCCTGGCCAGGCCGCGAGAATGTAGTAGTTCACTGCGGGGCGGCAGATATGGCAACCATCACTGTTTTTCCACTCCAGTGCGTGGAATACCGCATCATGTGATTTCAACTCCAGTGTCTTAATCGCCTTTTGTACCTGATCATGTGGAAAGGTGGTGCAACCACAAACAGGTTTCTGGTTAGGGGTCTCTTCATAGCCTTCACCCACCGTTGAGGCAAGGATCTGCTCAACCAGTGCAGTGCATGAGCCACAGGAGGCCGATGCCTTGGTGTGAGAACGAACCTCATCCAGCGTAAATAGATTGTTTTTATGGATTGCCTGGGTGATGTCCCCTTTACAGACACCGTTACAGCCACACACTTCCGCATTATCTGGTAGTGACATGACTTGCAGGTCACCATGACCGGAATCACCCAAGTGAGCCTGGCGGAACAGTAAAGAGTCACGTAACTCGGTGACATCCGTGCTGTCACGCATCATCTGGAAATAGCGTGCCCCATCAATGGTGTCACCGTAGAGTACAGCCCCTTTGATACGATTGTTTGCCAGCACCAGCTTCTTGTAGATACCACGGTTGGGGTCCTGATAGAGGAGTACATCATCTCCCTCTTCTTCACGAAAATTTCCGGCAGAGAAGAGATCGACACCAGTTACCTTGAGTTTTGTTGAGGTAACAGAGCCGCTGTAAATACCAATACCGTACTGTGCCAGGTGGTTGGCAACTACTTTGGCCTGCTCAAATAGTGGAGCCACCAACCCATAGGTGGTCCCGCGATGTTCAACACATTCGCCTACAGCGTAGATTTTCGGGTCATAACTCTGCATGGTATCGCTGACGACCACGCCGCGATTACAGTAGAGGCCAGAGGATTTGGCCAGATCAATGGAGGGGCGAATACCCACCGCCATCACCACCAGATCAGCAGGGATCTCTAACCCATCTTTGAAACGTACCGCTTCAACCCGCTGTTTACCAAGAATTGCCTCGGTCTCAGCCTCCAGCAGAAACTTGAGCCCATCGTCCTCCAGCTTGCGTTTTAACAGTTGAGATGCAGCATCATCCAACTGCTGATTCATCATTACGCTGCTGATATGGACAACGGTGACACTCATTCCCTGTCGCTTGAGTCCATTGGCCGCTTCAAGGCCCAGCAGACCTCCACCGATGATGACTGCATGTTTGTGGTTCTGGGCCGCGTTAATCATTGACTCGACATCTTCCAATGTACGAAATCCGATGACACCCTCTAGATCATTGCCGGGAATTGGAAGGATAAAGGGTAGAGAGCCTGTTGCCAGTAGCAGACGGTCATAGTGGACTGTACGTTGATCTGCCAGCGTCACTTCACGGCGACCACGATGAATGGATGCAGCCGGTGTGCCTGCTAACAGGTTGATGTTGTGTTTGCTATACCACTCAGGGGTATTGAGTATAATATCGTCAAACTGTTTATCTCCTGCCAGCAGGGGGGAGAGCATAATCCGGTTGTAGTTGGGGTGGGGTTCATCCCCGATCACAGTGATCTCATACTGTTGTGGGGCTACCTTCAGTAGCTCTTCGACAGTTCTCATGCCGGCCATTCCATTGCCGATTACAACCAGTTTCTCTCTCATTAATCGATCCCTAATATTGAGTTATTGGATAGCTTGTGTGGATAGCAGCTATGTTCTTCTGGATAAGTATTTTGCAAACGCTGTGCCAGCTAATTGTGATGCACTTAAGTTATTGAATAGATTGACTGTAGTTTTGGTTTCATAAGGTTTTGTTGAGTTCTGTTCTACCAGGTCGCACTTTTCTGGTGCGAGCAAAAGAGCACTGACCCATTTGGGCGCATCATCGTGATCACACCGGATCAAGAGACACCCTCAAAGATTCTGTTTCAATATTGCACCATTCAAGCGCATTGTCGGCCTGAATTGGTTCAAAGTATTGCAATGCGTTGAGTCATTGATCTTGTTAGTAGATTGTGGGTGAGTATGTTTTACATATTTATCAATTGATTATATGTTTTTTGTCGGGTTGGCACACTCACTGCAATGTCACTTTGAGAGTGCAAGTTATTCTACATTGCCTCAACCCATTCAATATTGCTAAGAGTAGAAAATCCATGAATTCATCCGAGCATACTGCTAACCACGCCATCCCTAACCTCTTCTCATTTACCGGAAAGATCAAAATTCTGCACATGAGCTGGTTCGCATTCTTTATCACCTTTATGATCTGGTTTAACCATGCGCCTTTAATGGCAACCATACGGGAAACATTCAACCTCACATCGCAAGAGGTCAAAACCCTGCTTATTCTTAATGTGGCGCTGACCATCCCTGCGAGAATCATTATCGGTATGTTGGTCGACCGTTATGGACCCCGTATTGTCTACTCCATTCTGTTAGCGGTATCCGGTGTTCTTTGTATGCTCTATGCAATGGCAGACAGTTTTGAGCAGTTGGCCATTACCCGTTTTATGATGGGTTTTGTCGGAGCGGGCTTTGTAATCGGTATTCGTATGGTCAGTGAGTGGTTTCCTGCCCGTGAGGTGGGGGTAGCTGAAGGGATCTATGGAGGTTGGGGAAATTTTGGTTCGGCTGCCGCAGCGATGACTCTGCCCTCACTGGCACTATTCTATGGCGGCGAGGATGGATGGCGTTATGCGATTGGATCTACGGGTGTGGTTGCGATCCTCTACTCCTTTGTCTACTACCTGAATGTAAGCAATACTCCAAAAGGTTCTACCTATTTCAAGCCCAAAAAGTCAGGCGCAATGGAGGTGACCAGTAAAGGGGATCTGGTTCTCTATCTGCTGATGAATCTTCCGATGTATGTGGCACTGGCTGTACTCAACTGGAAACTCAGTCCAGCCAATCTCGGTCTTTATAATGAGGGTATTGTCCTCTTGATCTATGGTCTGCTGTTTGCACTGTACTTGGTTCAAAGCTTCAGAGTGCTGGAGGTCAACCGTCACGTATTGAAGGGAGAGGTCGCTGAGATTGACCGCTACTCCTTTAAACAGGTGGCTATTCTGGATCTGTCCTATATGGTCACGTTTGGTTCGGAGTTGGCCGTTGTCTCGATGCTCCCTCTGTTTTTTCTCGATACCTTTAACATCAGCGCAATATTAGCCGGTATGCTCGCCTCAGGTTTTGCCTTTATGAATCTGGTTGCGCGTCCTGGCGGAGGGTTGTTGAGTGACCGTTTTGGTCGTAAAAAGACCTTGATCATTCTGCTGATCGGCTCGATGATTGGATATATAACCCTCAGTAATGTGGATGGAACCTAGGCACTTCCACTGGCAGTGATGGCCACTATGGCTTGTTCATTTTTTGTACAGGCGGGAGAGGGTGCTGTGTTTGCAATGGTGCCGCTGGTAAAGCGTCGTCTTACAGGTCAGGTTGCGGGAATGGCTGGTGCCTATGGTAATGTAGGGGGTGTGACCTTCCTGACTGTACTCTCTTTTGTGGAGCCTGCACTGTTCTTTATAACCATTGCGGTGGCTGCCTTTGTAGTGATGATCCTGGTGGCGCTGTTTCTGGAAGAGCCAGAAGGGCATATGGCCGAAGTGCTTCCAGATGGCACAGTCGAATTGATTGAGGTTAATTAATGGAACCCATTGTGGTTGGACAGGTATCTTCTGCGGGCATCAAGCCCGCCAATGATGATGCTTGTGGTGTCCATATTCCTCAGGGTTCTCAGCTCTACAATAAAGGCATTATTGCCGTGATTGCGGATGGTGTCAGCTCCAGTGCGGGGGCAGCGGAGGCGAGCCACTCCTGCGTACAGGGCTTTATCAACGACTATTACAGTACGCCGGAGTCCTGGACCGTCAGCACATCAGCCAGCAAGATCTTTTCTGCCCTGAATCAGTGGTTATTGGGGCATGGGCAGAGGGTTTTTTCCAACAGTCGCGATATGGTGACCACCCTTTCGGTGCTGGTGATCAAATCTTCAACGGCCTATATTTTTCATGTAGGGGATAGCCGTATCTACCACTGCCGTAGCGGTGTGGCAGAGCAGATTACCAATGACCATCATGTTCAGGGACGGGGAGATAAAAGGTATCTGGGACGGGCGATGGGTATCAACCACCATATTGAGGTAGATGCCCATAAGCTGAGTGTCAATCAGGAGGACGGTTTTCTGCTCACTACAGATGGTCTGCATGAGTTCATTTCATCATCAGAGATTAACGGTGTCATTGCACAATATGCGGATCAGCCGCAGCTGATCGCAGATACACTGCTTACAATGGCGTTGGAAAATGGCAGTGATGACAACATCAGTTGTCAATATGTACAGGTCAACCAGCTGCCTGCCGAAGATGAACAGTCATTCTATGAGCGAATTCAGGAACTACCGTTTGCCCCGGAACTCTCTGTCGGCATGTCCATGGATGGATTCAAGATTTTGCGGGAGCTTCACTCCAGTGCTCGTACACAGCTCTATCTTGCATACGACATACAACAAGAGCGTCAGGTGATCTTGAAGACCCCCTCGGTCAATTATGAAGATGACTCAACTTACCTGGATACCTTTCAACATGAGGAGTGGGCAGGGTTGCGGACCCACTCCCCGCATGTGATGCGTGTTTATGATATTCGTGAGCGCAGACGTTTTCTCTACTATGTCAGTGAGTATATCAATGGCATTACCCTGAGACAGTGGATGGCAGACCATCCTCAGCCAACATTGCAGGAGGTGAGAGCCATCGCAGAACAGATTATTCGTGGCTTACGGACATTTCACCGCCTGGAGATGGTCCACCGTGATCTGAAACCGGAAAATATAATGATCGACAGCCATGGCACGGTAAAGATTATTGATTTTGGCTCCACCCGTATCTCCGGTATAGAGGAGATCAGCTCCCCTGTCGATCATAGTCGTATTCTGGGTACCCGTAACTATACGGCGCCAGAAATTATTGCGGGGGGTTCAGGTAGCCCCTTTTCAGATCAATTTTCACTTGCAGTGATTCTCTATGAGATGTTGAGTGGAAAACTCCCTTATGGGGATCTGGGGGACCATCCCTCGATTGAAAAACTGCTGAGAAAGATCAAGCATAGCCACTATACGGTACTGAATCACCACACTAAAGAGGTACCCGTCTGGATGGCGGCCTCGATACAGAAGGCGCTCGACCCCAGCCCGGCAAAACGTTATCCGGCTTTTTCAGAGTTTTATCATGACCTGATTCAGGCCAACCCTCTGTTCCGAATCGACCACCATACACCACTCATCGAGAGAGATCCGCTCTCTTTTTGGAGAGGGCTCTCTCTGCTGTTGATTGTGACCAATATCACGCTACTCATATTGTTAAATACCTGAGAAAGCGTTGGATAACCACTTCAATCGTGATCTGGAAATGCTAATACTCTAATTAAGTGCATGAGATAACTAATGGATCGATTGACCATTTTTATCAGGTATGACATGGTAACCCTCTTACTGGGGAGTATTGGGAGGATTTGTGGGGGTACAGCAGTCAAGTCATCGTCAGAGGTCGGCGCAACCACTCTTTGTGCATCAATTGAGAGGAAGTCTGCTTGCGCTCCTGATTTCTGTGGTGGCTATTGGGAGTACCATCTATCACTTCTCTGAAGAGGTATTGATCCATACCGTAAAAACATCTCTGGAGTACCATGCGGAGTTCCGCAAAAGCAGAATTCTGGCACTCTTTGAGCAGCAAAAGAGATGGATGGAGGAGAGTGCAGAGGATGAGCCGTTTAAACGAGCGGTTACACGTCTGATCGACAGTTATCAGGTGGGTGAGGATTCGGCAATTTATGGGATCAACAGTAAACGGTTTCGTGATGAATACGGCTTGCTGCTTAAGGCTCAGGGGGTTGATGACCTCTTTCTGGTGGGAAGTGATGGCTCATTAGTCTTCTCTCTTCGAGGGATGGATGATGAGATCGGGGTGGATCTAAGTAGGGATGGCTTCTATGGCAAAACGATTATGTCGGATCTGATTGAGAAGGTCGTTGTTGAAAATAAAGTGGTCGTCTCAAAATATGGCAAGGTGGAACAGGTTGAATCCTCGACAGTACTGATGGGGGTACCGCTGTTCTCCAATTTTCCGGGGATTGAGGGTGACATAATCGCCATTATGGTACGCCCCTTCTCTTTGAGCAGACTGCGTGATTTGATCGAGAGCTACAGTGGTTTGGGTAATAGTGGAGAGGTGATGATTGCGCAGTGGCGTGGAAAGGGGATGGGGTCAGGGGTCAACTTTATCAACCATTTCAGAAATGACGGCATGCGCCAGCCTGATGAGGCGTGCCAACGCATTCGAATTGAGAAACCAGAACGTTTTCCGGTGCTTCATGCACTCAAGCAAGAAGATGGTTCTGGGTGGCTGTTAGATAATAGTTGTACTCCGGTATTTACTATCTGGAGCTGGTTACCGCAGCTGGAGTGGGGCATGGTGGTGAAACAGGATCGTGAAGAGATCATGGCACCTGTGGCGGATCTACAGCGTAATATTGTAATTGCAGCCTTGCTGGTACTGCTGTTTCTAATTTGGGTTATTCAGCGTCAGGCCAAGTCACTCGCCCAGCCTATTGAAGAGCTTTCCAATGCTACAGAACGGGGTGAGATTGATGAACATCAGCCGGGTAAGGTGGAGGAGGTCAACCACCTGGCTAGAGTACTACAGCAGCGTACCAAGGCTTTGGTGAATGCCAAACGTGAAACAGACCTGATTCTTGAGTCGATGGATGAGGGGCTTGCTGTTGTTAATTCAAGTGGTGTCATTATTCATGTAAACCCAAAACTGGAACTGCTGGTTGGTGTGAAAAGTGAACAGTTGGCAGGCAGACGGGTGGATACCCTGTTCTCTGAAGAGCAGGAGCTGCTCTGTAACAATGGTTCAACGATTCCAGTCAGCCTCTCACGCTCACTGTTGGATTCCGAAATTGGTGAACAGGGTAGAGAAGTGTTGGTGATTCATGATCTGCGAGAGTTGCTCAAAGCGGAAAATGCAGTGCGGGCCAATAAAACCAAAGATCAGTTCCTGGCAATGATGAGTCATGAGTTACGTACGCCACTCACTTCGATTATCGGTTACAGCGAGATGCTGGGACAGCAATCCTGGGAGCATCTGCAACAGAGAGAGCGCAATATGCTCCACTCTATAGAGGTTGCCGGGCGTACCCAGCTGGCACTGATTAACGATATTCTGGATATGTCGAAGATTGAGGCGGGTAAATTTGAGATTGATGAGGTGGACTTTGATCTTGAGTCACTCATTGATGAGATTCGTTATATTTTCTCAATTCGTGCACAGGATGGAGGGCTTGATTTTCAAATTTCTCAGAACACCCTCTTGAGTCACCAATTGATCGGAGACTCAAAAAGAATAGGCCAGGTATTGATGAACCTGTTGAGTAATGCAATCAAGTTTACTGAGAGGGGACGTGTCTCCCTGGAGGTGTTTCTTGATCAAGAAAAGCAGAAGATTCATTTCCGGGTTGAAGATGAGGGGATTGGAATGTCACCGGAGGTGCTGGATCGTCTCTTCCAACCCTTTGAGCAGGCAGACAGCTCTATTACCCGCCGTTTTGGAGGTACAGGGTTAGGTCTCCATATCTCGTGGATACTTGCAGAGCTGATGGGGGGGGCTATCTTGGTCGAGAGTGTCGAGGGTAAAGGTTCCTGCTTTCAGCTTAATCTGCCACTTTGTCTGAGTGAAAAACGGTCACTTGAACGGGTTGATAAAAACAGACCTGCTCAGCAGAGTAAATTCTATGGAAACGTACTGTTGGTTGAGGATAGTATCGAGTTGCAGAAGCTTGAGCAGTACATCCTGGAGTCGTTAGGTGTTTCGGTTAGTTTGGCCAGTCATGGTCAAGAGGCCGTCACCCTTGCATCAGTCATGACGTATGATTTGATTTTAATGGATATGCAGATGCCGGTCATGGGGGGGGTAGAGGCGACTCAAATTCTTCGAAAACAGGGGTATGGCGGGGCAATTGTTGCACTGACGGCTAATGTAATGCACCAACATCAACAAGAGTTTAAAGATGCGGGTTGTGATAGCTTCTTATCAAAACCAATCGATCAGCTAGAGTTGAAAAAACTGTTGCAGTGCTATCTTGTGGAGATACCTACAGAGGATCAGAGCAGTGTTGATCGAGTCAGTAGTGATATTGATCCGGTGATTCTGGAGAAATTGCATCCTGTTTTTCAGCAGCGAATGTCGGAGTTACAGGGTGAATTAAAACAGGTGCTTGCTGACCAGGACTGGGATGGTATCTATGCGATAGCACACAATATAAAAGGGAGTGCAGCGCCGTATGGCTATCCCGATCTATCTGATATTGCGGGGCAGATCTGTGATGATATCAACGCTCATCATACCGGTCGGGAAACCCATGATCTGACAGAGACATTAATTGAAGCCATTGATCAGGTTATCGATGGATAGCCCTTTCGAGATGTATTTTATTTATCGGCCCCCCAATGTGCTGTTTCAATTCCCTCACCAAGGTCAGCCTCAACCAATCTGTGCCGCACCTCTAACAGGCGCTCAATCAGTGCGGGTTCCGCTTGCTCGTAAGCAGTTGTGTCGGGTGTTCGCTTTACAACCACGCCCAGTAATTCAGTAATAGCATTACCAATCGAGTTCTGACTGATGGTGACAATCAACTTGCCCTCATCATTGCGGTAGATCAGTTGTTTGAAGGCGGGTTGCCAACGGATGGCATTGGCATATTTCGCATCAACAATGCACTGCTCACGTACCTTTTTGGCAGCAGCCAGAAAATCATTATTAAACAGCAGCTTTCTCTCAACCTGTTCAGGAAACCAGGTCTCTTTAGGGATTGGAGCATTTCGGGTGGAGACCTGGGTGAAGAAGGTTCTGTAAAAATCGATGAAACCTTTGAGGATCAGATCATACTCATGCCAGAAAAGGCTATCCTTAAGTGCATCGGCCCCCCCCTGAATCTCCCAGCTTGGAAGTCCTTGCGGGTAACCGGTTAATCCGATGGTAGCTGATTTTTCGTCGGTTGGTTTGAGTATCTTCAGCTCCAGACAGGTGAAGAAATCTTGATAGACATCGCGCATATAGGCCTGGAACAGACTGTGTTGTCCGCCATCGGTCAGGTTTGGATTTTCTGGTTCTGCGGGGCTTGCATTGATCAGCTCTTTTTTGTCAAAAACAATGAAATGGTTATGCAGCATGCGGATGCTGGGCACTCCTGGTGAAGTTAATGACCAGGTTGCATCCAGGCTCGCTTCACCGGCAAGCACCAGTGCCTCATCCGGGTCTGGGAACTCCTCCAGCATGTAGTCAATGATGATCTGGTTCATTCGGTTCCAGACGTTTTTTACCTCAACAGGGACTTGAGTACGGCGTACCGGGCGGCCCAGTGGGTTGAGTACTGTTTTTGAGGTGTTGTAGATAATTGAGGTGTCGAACGTGGTGCTGTGGCCTAACGCCTTGCGATAGAGCAGTAGATTCTCAGGGTTTCTCAACAGGCCATTGTTGTGTTCCAGATCATTGAGGTTTTCAGTACTGTTGAAGAACTCATTGGGTTTCATCCCATCTGGAACTTCCAGCGGAATGGGGCGAAACGGGGTGTTGATCTCTCTTGGGCCTGCACTCATATCGGTCTCTTCCTTCAATTTTAAACCGGTTTCATCAACAACGGATTATACTGTACTCCTTGAGTGGTGAGGGTAGAGCGTATGTTTTTATGAAACGTTTTAGTAACTATTCAGCTCACCCCTGAAATCCGCCAGTCAAAGTTTTCATCTGGAAGCTGAGGCGGGATCAGTAGGGTATCCTTAGTTGTTGAATGGCTTCTCTATCATCAACTGATCGAGTACTTGAATGGTTTTTGGTTGATCCCAGTGTATAGAGCGGTTCACCGAGTAGCGTACTCTACCACTGCGGTCAACCAGAAAAGAGGTGGGCATACTGAAGACATTCCACTGCTGGGCGACCTCTCCATCCAAGTCAAACAGAACAGGGAAATCGATCTTCACCTTCGCCATAAACTGACTGATCTCAGAGGGGCTCTCCTGGAAGTTGATGGCAGCAATCTCAAGCCCGTGCGCTTTGTAGCGCTGGTAAATGTGGTTCATTGAAGGCATCTCTTCAATACAGGGGGGGCACCAGCTGGCCCAGAAGTTGACCAGCACCACCTTTCCTCTCAGTTGAGTCAGGCTCTGACTGTCACCATTCAGGTTTTGAAGGGTGAAGTTGGGGGCTAAAGGCTGTTCAGGAATCTCAATCAATCGGGATAGATTTTTCTCCCCAACCCCTCTTTGTGGCTGTGCTTCAGTTGCAGCAGCCATATCTGGAAATGAGCTGAACTGCATCTGCCGATGAATCTGTTTCAGATGTTGTGGAAACTGTTCACGTACCGGCTGTTCTGCAGGGTACTTTCCTGGTTCATGCATAATGTACCAGTCACGAATGTTGGCAAGCGGGAATAGAATGGCCGCAGACTCTGCTTCCCATAATGCCTCCACTATTTTGGATATTCTCTTTGCGTGTTGCCCCTTTTCGGGTTGAAACAGGGTTACCGGGATATTGGTCTGAGAGAGGATGGGAGCCGCTGTGGGTTGGTCACCGGCACGAGCGGGGGCGCTGAAGAGGTTGGGATAGAGAAGCGCCGCACCGCTGATGCGGTTACGGTTCTGGTATTGTTGTTGCCACCGTCGAATACCGCGCAACAGGGCGATCGACATCTTGTCATAGGAGACCAGAAGAATCTGCTTATCCGAGTGTTGGTGAGCGGCCTCAATCAGAGCTGCAATATGAGAGCCATCCAGTGAGAGGATTGAGGCATCATCACGGGTCAGGAATAGATCCTCCAGTACGCGGGTTGACCACACCTCCACACCACTCTGCTGGAGTTCTCCCAGTAGCTGATCAAGGTGTGGGCGCTCCTCTTCGACTAGGTCGGTAATCCACAGGGTAAGGAGATCTCCTTCGGCCTCCATTACCTGGATCTCAAAATCGTTCTCAACGCTGTCCTGAATGGTCAATGCATGGCTATTGAAGAGTGGAAGGGTGAGCAGTAGATAGAAGAGTGTTCGGAACATGGTATTGAGGGTAGGTATGGTATGGTTTACGTTCATTATCCTGGTTATGAGTAATCTATTGTAGAGGCCTTATTCAGGGGGTCTTAATTCTCTCAATGTTATAACAATAAAATAGGGGAAGTTGAGTATGTTTGAAAATCAGAATGTTATTCGGGGTTTGGGCAGGCTGTCGATCTCTGTGTTGATTGCAATGGTGGCGCTCTTTTCGGTCGAGGCCAAAGAGGTCACAATCAGTCATCAAGGGTTAATACTCAACGGAGAGTTGATGTTGGCGCAAGAGAAGCCAATTGAAGAGGGTGTTCTGCTGCTCACACACGGTACATTGGCCCACAACAGGATGGAGATCATTACCGGGCTGCAAGAGCTGCTGGCAGAGAGTGGTGTCAGTACGCTGGCGATCAATCTCAGTCTGGGGGTCGATAATCGTCATGGCAGTTATGATTGCACCGTACCGCACCGCCATCATCACACCGATGCTGTGGATGAGATGGTTGCCTGGATCGACTGGTTGGAGCAGCAAGGGGTAAAGCAGATTGATGTGATGGGTCACTCTCGTGGTGGCAATCAGGTTGCCTGGTTGATGGCAGAAAAGGATCGTTCAACCCTTCGTAAGGGGGTGTTGCTGGCCCCGGCGACCTGGAGTGAAGAGAAGATGAATAGCGGCTACAAGAAGCGCTACAACGAAGCGCTAAATGGTCTCTACGCCAAGGCGGAGGCACAGGTTGCAGCGGGCCAGGGTGAGAGCTTGATGGAGCATACGGGCTTTATCTATTGTGCCGATGCCTCTGCAACGGCCTCTGCATTTGTCTCCTACTATGGTTCCGATATTCGCCGCCACACCCCCAACCTGTTAAAGCGTATTGGCAAGCCGGTGCTGGTGGTTGCCGGCAGTGAAGACAGTGTGGTGGGGCCGCTGGCACAAGATGTAGAGCCTCTGAGTGGAGAACAGATTCAATTTATCTTGATCGATGGGGCAGATCACTTCTTCCTGGATCTCTACCTGGAAGAGGTTGCAGAGGAAGTGGTTGAGTGGCTGCAGCAGTAACGTTTGGTACCCTTTTGAGAGATCACTGCTATTGTCTCTGATTCTTACAGGTAGCGCTCGCCAAGCACGTTTTCTGCGTGATCGCTGGGCAAAGCAGCAGCTCGAATCAGGACGAACAGCTTGGGAGACACCACCGATTCTCTCGCTGCAGGCGTGGATGCGCCAGCAGTGGGAGCACTGTTTACAGCAGGGGGTCACACTGCCGCTACTGCTCTCACCGGATCAGGAGCGCAGAGTGTGGCAGCAGTGCCGTCCTGATCAACTACGCGATGCCGAAGGGTTTCTGCGTCAGGGTGATCTGATCGACCATGCCATGCGAGCCAATCGACTGTTTCACCTCTGGAGAGAGGATGATGAGTTTCTGGGTCTGCTGCTCAACGATACCCATCTTGAAGAGATGGAGCTGTTTGCGCTCTGGCAGCAACAATTTGAAGAGCAGTGTCAGCAGCACCAGTGGTTAGCGGGAGCAGGTTTGGCTGAGCTGCTTGGTGAGTTGCTACTAGACAATGTAATCACTCTACCGCAGCGGCTTGAGCACTATGGTCGATCACAATGGTGTCGTGCCGAGCAGCGCCTGTTAGAGGTCCTGGAACAGTCGGGGGTTGTGTTGAAAGAGGTGGAGCTGCCACGCCTACAGGTTAATGAAAAATTGGTGGTCAGCGCTGATCCTGATCGAGAGGTTGAAGCCGCTGTATCGGCGATCAAAGACTGCCTACAGGCTACACCAGAGGCCCGTGTCGGCGTGGTGGTTCCGGGATTGACAGCCAGACGTCGACAACTTGAGGTTGGTTTCAGTGAGCAGTTGGCAGCGCAGAGTGCGGTGATGCCGGTACTGGCCTCACAACTCCCCTATCGTTTTTCCAGTGGCGACCTGCTGCTGGATGACCCCCGAATTCACCATGCCCTGCAACTGCTAAAGTTGGCACAACAGGGGTTGCCACTCCTTGAGGTATCAGCACTGTTACGTTCGCCATGGTTGCTGCTGGGGGCAGAGATGGAGGCGCGTAGCGTAGTGGAGCTGCAACTGCGTGGACAAAGTGAGCTGGAGGTTTCACTGCACTCACTGATTCGGCAACTGCATCCGGCAGGGGAGGATCAACTGCCATCAGCCCCCCGTTTTCTGGGGGCGTTGCAGGCACTGGAAGGGCTGGATCTTCTGCACTCCACAACCACGCACCATTGGGCAGAGCATTTTACCCGTGCGCTGGCCTTCTTTGAGTGGGCTGAAAATGGGGAGCAGAGTCATATCGCGCTGGCAGCCTACAATGGATGGCGTGAGGGGATGGACCGTTTCGTGGCATTGGGTGAATTTTTGCATGAGATCGAGGGTCGAAAGGCACTCTCTGAGCTGCGTCAGCTACTCTCCAGTATTGAATTAGAGAGTGGATCAGGTGGAAGGCAGACGGTTGAGATATTGACTCCTGAAGAGGCCGAGGGGGTGCAGTTTGACCTGCTCTGGGTGATGGGGTGTGATGATCGCCAATGGCCACAGAGTAACCCGATTTGCCCATTTCTCCCGCAGCAGTGGCAACGAGAACGTATTCCAAGGGTAGACCATTTGGGTGCACAACAGCAGAGCCAAAAGCGCTTTGAGCGCTTTAGAGCGTGTGCAAAACAGCTCTTTTTCAGCTACAGCGAGAGCGAGAGTGCAGGTGCTGAGGAACAACAGCATGTGACGCCACTGTTGAGTCAGGTGGTGTTAGATGAGATGGACCCACAAGAGGCAAACCCACAAGAGACAAATCCAAAGGAGACAGAGCGGTGGTGGTTACCACAGCAGCCTTTGGAGTTGGAGCCGATTGAAGATTATCAGTCGCAACTGCCAGCAGGCAGTCACGTACGTGGTGGCAGTGGGTTGTTGGTGGATCAGTCGCAGTGTCCGTTTCGTGCCTTTGTACGCCACCGCCTTCAGGCGCGATCCATGGAGCAACCACAATCAGGTCTGGATGCACGGCAGCGGGGTACCTTGTTGCATGAACTGCTAGAGCGTTGCTGGAGAGAGATCGGACGCTCCTCGGAACAGTTGCACAAGATTGATGAGCCGACTCTGCAACAGACCATCTACAAGATTGCGGCAGGGACGGTTGAACAGTTTCGTGACACCAGAAAGGGGGCTATAGGACCGCGTTTTTCCGAAAATGAGGTTCAGCGGCTCTCTGCGATGACGCTAAGCGCACTGCAGCTGGATCGACAGCGTGTGCTGCCCTTTGTGGTTGAAGAGATGGAGCAGCAGCATCAGATTGAATTGGGTGGCGTTGTGCTCTCTATCAAGATGGACCGGGTTGATCGTACTGAGGACGGACGCCGGATATTGATCGACTACAAGAGTGGAAAGGTGAACCGGGCCGACTGGGAGGGGGAGCGCCCCAAGGCACCACAACTGCCCCTCTATGCCATTCTGCTAGAGCAGGTGGCTGCAGTACTCTATAGTCAGATCAAAGCAGATGAGGTGCTCTATAAAGGAGAGCAGCAGGAGGAGGCCGTTCTGGCGGGAGCGCAGGGGGGTAAGCGCCGTCCTGCGGTTACCGTCTCCGAGAACTGGTCAGCACAACTGAAACAGTGGCACCATGCGGTAGAGGCACTGGCAATAGAGTTTCGTAACGGAGTGGCTACGGTTGACCCTCAAAAGGGAAGCAGTAGCTGTCAATATTGTGGTCTGGAACCGCTGTGTCGGGTGGAGTTGTAGCAATGGGATCACAACAGCAGTTACTGGATCAGGATCAGCAGGTGCGTCAGGAGGTGCTCGATCCAGAGCGCTCCTTTATTGTTCAGGCCCCTGCGGGTTCCGGTAAAACCGAATTACTGACTCAGCGTATTCTCAGGTTGTTGGCACGGGTCGGTGAGCCAGAACATATTCTTGCGATCACCTTTACCCGTAAGGCAGCAGCTGAGATGCGAAGTCGTCTGTTGGAGACGTTGAAACATGCGGCACAACAGCCCTGTCCACAGCAACCTCATCTGGCGCAGAGTTGGAATCTGGCACGAGCGGTATTGGCGCATGATCAGCAACAGGGGTGGAATCTGTTGAGTCACCCTGCGCGCCTGGAGATCCGCACCATGGATAGCCTCAATGCGCGACTGGTACGCCAGATGCCACTGCTCTCCACCTTCGGGGGGATGCCGAGGGTGAGTGATGATGCCGAGGAACTCTACCGGGCGGCTGCCAGAGCAACGCTGCAGATGGTTGAAGATGAAGATCTGGGAGAGGCCATCGCAACGCTGTTGCGCTGGCTTGATAATGATGCAGTACGGGTGGAGCGGATGGTGACGGAGATGCTTGGCCATCGCGATCAATGGTTACCCCATATTGTGGGTGGTGAGATCAACCGCCCCCTGCTGGAGCAGACGCTGCGCAGTTCAGTTGAGTCGATTTTGCAGCGGACAGAGACTGCTTTGAATCAGCTGCTTGGTCAGCAGGGAGTCGACGACCTGGTGGCATTGGCAGCCAGTGCTGCAGTGGTAGCTCAGCAGGGGGCAAAGCAGCCAGCGGTGATCCACTGTGATGGCTTAGTGCAACTGCCCGCAAGTGACGCCACTTCATTACCACTGTGGCAAGGGATCGCATCACTCTTTCTCAAGAGTGATGGAGAGTTTCGCCTGACCACAAGAAGCTGGACCAAGAATGAGGGGTTTCCGGCGGGAGAGCAGGGCAAACAGCAGAAGGCGATGATGCTGACGTTTTCGCAGCAGGTTTCGCAAAGTACAGCCGCAATGCTGATTCAGAAGATTCCACTGCTACCACCGGTCAACTATCTGGATCAACAGTGGGAGGTGATTAATGCGCTGTTCCAGGTGTTGATGCTGGCGCAGGCTAACTTGATGATGGAGTTTGAGTCACAAGGGGTTGTAGACCATACAGAGATAGCGCAGCGTGCTCTGCATGCACTGGGGAGTGATGAGGACCCTACGGCATTGGCGCTACGGCTGGATCACCAGATACACCATCTTTTGGTCGATGAATTTCAGGATACCGCACATGGTCAGTTTGATCTGCTGAGGCGGATTAGCGCTGAGTGGGCAGGGGATACATCTCGAACACTGTTTCTGGTGGGAGACCCGATGCAGTCGATTTACCGGTTTCGTCATGCTGAGGTAGGGCTTTTTATCAAGGCAATTGAGGAGGGGGTGGGTGAGATCCCGTTAAACTACCGTCAACTCAGTGCCAACTTCCGCTCAGAATCAGGGGTGGTGGAGTGGGTCAATAGCACCTTTTCCCAGCTCTTTCCGCAACAGTCGGATCGATTCAGCGGGGCGATTGCCTATGCCCAATCAACCTCCACTCGCACAGCGACCACAGCGCAGGCGGTCACCCTTCACCCTCAGTTGGAGGATAATCGTGAGGCGGAGGCAGAGCAGGTAGTTGCACTGATTCAGCAGACCTTGAGTGATTTGGGAGAGGAGAGCGAAGATAAGGTGGCGATTCTGGTCCGTTCACGTACCCATCTGCAACAGATTACCCTGCAACTCTACCGTGCCGGTGTGGCCTATCGAGCGGTGGAGATTGAGTCGTTGGGGGATCGTCCACTGGTACGCGACCTGATGACCTTAAGCCGTGCGCTACTTCATCTGGCGGACCGTGAGGCGTGGCTGGCTCTGTTGCGTGGCCCCTGGTGCGGACTCTCGCTACAAGAGTTACTGCTATTGGTGGAGGGCCAGCCTCACACGACTCTCTGGACTTTGATGGCTGATGAAGTGCGTGTGTCAAAACTATCTACAGCGAGCCAGCAACGGCTACAGTGGTTGCATGAAGAGGTGACTCAGCTGTTTCAGCAGCGCGGTGAACAACCGTTGGTGCGTTGGATTCAATACGGGTGGCGTCGTCTGGGGGGGGCAGCGGTTTACCTGCAGAGAGGTGAACCGGGACAGTCACAGCGTGAGGCTGCAGCCTTCTTTGAGCTGCTGCAAGAGATGGAGCAGTCTGGCGAAGTGGTTGATCTGCTACGTCTTCAGCAGCGGCTACAGCGACAGAACCTCCGGTCTGAGCCATCACTCAACGCCGATGCACCAAGAGTTGAGGTGATGACCATTCACAAGTCGAAGGGGTTACAGTTTGATACCGTTATTTTGCCCGGATTGGGGCGCAAGCCACGTGGTAATGACCATAAACTACTCCATTGGCTGGAGGTGCCGCAGCAGCTAGATGAGGGGGCGGAGACCATGCAGTTGTTGCTCTCTCCAGTGCGTTCAGCAATGCAGTCCGCAGACCAGGATGTACTGGGGCAGTATGTGCGTAAGATTGAGCAAGAGCGTGAGCAGAATGAACTCTCGCGTCTGCTCTATGTCGCCATTACCCGCGCCGAACGACAAGTGCATCTGTTGGGGGCCACCAGAATCACCGCTAAAGGAGCGTTGGGGCATCCCGCTTCCCACTCCTTGCTGGAACAGCTCTGGCCATGGCATCAAGAGCCGTATCAACAACAGTTGGAGCAGGCCGATCTGGAACAGCTACAACAGCAGGCACAGTTGCCACCACTGAATCAGTCGCCGCCTCAGCGACTCACCTCAATCTGGCGGTTACCAACCCCGCCTCAACCGGTGGTGCCGTTGACCCCGCTGCCAGAGTTGCAAAGTGTCTACCAATGGGGCTCAACCAGCGCCATCCACATCGGTACCGTTGTCCATGCACAGTTGCAGTGGATTGCAGAGAGTGGCGTAGAGCGCTGGGTTGGGGAGAGTCTGCAGCCTTTGGCTCAACGTGCAAATCACCAGCTACTGCAGTTGGGTGTCGCTCAAGAGGTGCGCCCCAAAGCAACAGAACGGGTGGTTGAGGCGCTACAGCGGGTATTGGATGACCCGCAAGGGCGATACTTTCTTGCCAGTCATGATCAGGCGAAAAGTGAATGGCCACTCACAGCGCTGCTGGAGGGTGAGCTGACCCATATCACTATCGACCGTACCTTTGTTGATGAGGCGGGGGTCCGCTGGATTGTGGACTGGAAGAGCAGCAGCCACAGTGGTGGCGGTTTGGAACAGTTTTTGGATAGTGAGGTGGAGCGCTATACGCCGCAGTTACGCAAGTATGGTGCAGTTGTGAAGCAGTTGGAGGTTCGCCCTCAAAAACTGGTGCTCTATTTCCCGATGCACCAGGCGATGCGTGAAGTGGTGTAACTCTGTTTTTCGATTCGCCCTACAGCTTTCCTTCAACCATCTTGTGGCGCTGTTTTAGATAGCGTTTGTACTGTTTGATCGCCTCTTCCTTGGATTGAGTAAGGCTTTTGGGTTGAATAAACAGCTCCATGCGTAGACGATCCTTCTCGGCACGTTCTGTACCAAAGGCCTCTGCCAGGGTGTACCAAGTGTGGGCTGCAGTAAAAGAGAACAGCTTTTCTTCATGAATCTTACCCACCTTGCGGGCCATCTCACCACGCTCGTCATCGGTAAAGGGGATGGGGTTAAGCGCCCGTTCTCCGAGCCAGTAGACGGTTCGTTGCGGAACGGTTTTGACCGGACCACCACTCTGGAACAGGGCACCGATCTCCTCCTGCAGTGCTGCCAGTTGTAGCAGATTGATCTTCTCTTTGATCCTCTCCTGTAGCGGGACCGCCAAGGTGAAACCATTCTCGATAGCCAGGGTTAATGCGAGCATTGCGCGGCTGTAGTCTTGTGATATTAGTTTACCCTCTGCATAGAGTTCGCCCAGCAGGTACTGAGCCTCACGCTCTCCGTTTCCGGCAAGACGGGTCAGTTCAATGATTGCCTCTTGACCTTTTCCGGAAGAGATGGCGCGTCTGGCATCCATCAGGTCGGCATAACAGGGGGTGGAGAGTATGGTTACCGAAACCAGTAACAGAAGGGTGTGGTGGAGTGATCTTTTCATGCACCCCATTATACCTGTAACAGTTCGATGTATAATGGAGACTATGTCAGGAAATTCAATTGGAAAACTCTTTACCGTAACCTCCTTTGGCGAGAGCCATGGGGCCGCACTGGGCTGTATTGTCGATGGCTGTCCACCGGGAATAGAGATCTCGGAGGAGATCATTCAGATTGATCTGGACCGACGTAAGCCAGGAACCTCGCGCCATACGACACAGCGTCGTGAAGATGATTTGGTGGAAATTCTCGCCGGGGTGTTTGAAGGTAAGAGCACCGGGACTCCGATGGGTCTGCTGATTCGCAATACCGATCAGCGCTCTAAGGACTACTCTGATATTGCAGATCGTTTCCGTCCCGGTCATGCGGACTATACCTACACTCAGAAATATGGCTTTCGGGACTATCGTGGCGGAGGGCGCTCTTCAGCGCGTGAAACGGCCATGCGGGTAGCCGCAGGCTCTGTTGCCAAGCAGGTATTAAAGGCACAGTTCGGGGTGGAGGTTCACGGTTATCTGGCTCAGTTGGGGCCAGTGGTCGTAGAAAAAATTGATTGGGATCAGGTACACCAAAACCCCTTCTTTTCGCCAGATGTAGACAAGGTGGAGGAGATGGAGGTCTATATGGATGCGCTGCGCAAAGAGGGTAATTCAATTGGTGCGCGGATTAATGTGGTGGCAACAGGGGTGCCGCCTGGTTGGGGAGAGCCTGTTTTTGACCGCCTGGATGCAGAGATTGCCCATGCAATGATGAGCATCAATGCGGTCAAGGGGGTAGAAATTGGTGCGGGATTTGAGTCGGTGGTGCAGAAAGGGACGCAACACCGTGATGAGATGACCCCTGAAGGTTTCAAGAGTAACCATGCGGGCGGTATTCTCGGCGGGATCTCTTCAGGGCAGGATATTCTGGTCTCAATGGCGCTCAAGCCCACCTCCAGTCTCCATCTGCCCGGAGACACCATCAACAGGAGTGGAGAAGCTGTTGAGGTGGTGACCAAGGGGCGTCATGACCCCTGTGTAGGCATTCGTGCAACACCCATTGCAGAGGCGATGTTGGCAATTGTGTTGTTAGACCATGCGCTGAGACAGCGTGGTCAAAATGGTGAAGTCCACTCTTCAACCCCCGTTATCTAAGGAACCTCTGGGTAAGTCATGAACAATTGCCTCGCGCCCATAGCACCCAACATCTTTGTTGCTCGACCTCGTTCCTCGGTTGAAAATCTTGCTAATAGCCCGCTACAAGGTGAATTGTGCTTGCGCAAGAGAAGGTGCCCTAGGGTATTGGTTGTGATCTTGGACGCTGTGAGCACGATTCATTTTGTCCAGACTACTTCAGAGCTTCCCTAATTGAAGTACCGGGTGTGAGCCAGCCACTCCCCTATCTCCGTCTCTCCAGTTTCTATCTCTTCTATTTTGCAACTCTGGGGGTATTGATCCCCTATTGGAGCCCCTATCTGGAGAGTCTCGGCTTTTCAATTATGGAGATTGGTGAGTTGACGGCTGTTCTGGCAGCGACCAAGGTGGTAGCTCCGAATATCTGGGGTTGGTGGGCAGACCACCGGGGGGAGCATCTTGGGGTGGTCCGTTTTGCCTCTCTCGCCTCCATTATCACCTTTGCCGGGGTTTTTGTTGGTAGTGATTACTGGTGGATGGCATTGGTGATTGCGGCATTCAGCTTCTTTTGGAACGCCTCACTGCCACAATTTGAGGCGGTGACACTCAACCATCTGCAGGGGCAGGTAGAGCGCTACTCCTCAATCCGGGCTTGGGGCTCTGTCGGTTTTATTGCAACGGTTGCACTACTGGGGTTGTTGCTGGAGCGCTGGGGGGTAGAGTTGGTGCCCATCGTGTTGATGGTGTTGATGGCCGGGATCTGGCTCGCAAGCCTTATGGTGCCGCGAGTCCCTGATCGGGATCATGAATCCGCTCCTCTATCGTTAAAAAGTGTACTGAGTCGACCCGTTGTGGTGGCACTGCTGTTTGTCGCCTTTCTTAATCAGGCAGCACACGGCACCTACTACACCTATTACACCCTCTATATGGAGCAGTTTGGCCATGATAAAGGGGTAATCGGGATGATTTGGGCGCTCAGTGTAGCGGCTGAAGTGGCGGTATTTACAGTGATGGCCAAGTGGGTTCCCCGTTTCGGAGAGCGTAATCTGTTGCTGATGAGCCTGCTGTTAGGGGCTGTGCGCTGGTTGATGACCGCACTGTTTGCAGAATCGCTGCTACTGATGTTTCTGGTGCAGATGCTACATGCCGCCAGTTTTGGAGTGATTCATGCGGTTTCGATCCATATGATTCATGACCTGTTTCGTGGCAAGCTACAGGGGCGCGGTCAGGCGCTCTACTCCAGTCTCAGTTTTGGGGTTGGTGGCGTGGTTGGAAGTCTGCTGGGGGGGTATGTGTGGACGACGCAGGGGGCCTCTTCCATCTTTATCTTATCGGCACTGCTCTCTCTGCTCGCCTTCGGGGTGAGTTGGAAGTGGATCTATATTAAAAAGTAGTAATCTTTTTGTTTGAGGTGGTGCGAAGCGGTGGGTGGAATAGTAGAATGGATACCTTTCTACTAAGGAACCTCTGAACATATCTGGGTAATTTGAATTACGTCCATAGCGCCCAAGATCAAGGCGAAGATCGTAGCCAATAGCAGGCTATTAGCAAGGTTTTCAACCGAGGAACGAGGTCGGGCAACGAAGATATTGGGCACTATGGGCGTTAGGCATTTACATATGACTTATTCAGGAGTTCCCTAACCCATTGACGGGACTGATTGGATGGCTGGTAAAACACTCTATGACAAACTGTGGGAAATGCATGTGGTTCGTACCGAAGAGGACGGCAGTGCACTACTCTATATTGATCGACAACTGTTGCATGAGGTGACCTCGCCGCAAGCCTTTGAGGGGTTGCGACTGGCGCAGCGCACTCCATGGCGGGTTGATGCGAACCTGGCAGTGCCCGATCACAATGTCCCTACTACAGAGCGTGAGCTGGGAATTATCGATCCGGTGGCCCGTACTCAAGTGGAGACACTGGACCAGAATGCCGATGAGTTCGGTATTACCGAATTCAAGATGGGTGATATTCGCCAAGGAATCGTCCATGTGATTGGCCCGGAACAGGGGGCAACACTACCGGGCATGACTATTGTCTGTGGTGACTCTCACACCTCGACTCACGGAGCACTGGGAGCGCTGGCCTTTGGCATTGGCACCTCTGAGGTCGAACATGTATTGGCGACGCAGTGTCTGGTGCAGAAGAAATCGAAGAGTATGTTGGTGCGAATCAATGGCTCAGTGGGTGTGGGCGTAACAGGAAAGGACATTGTGTTGGCGGTCATTGGCAAAATCGGTACTGCCGGTGGGACCGGTTATGCAATCGAGTTTGCCGGTGAGGCGATTGAGGCGCTCTCTGTTGAGGGGAGAATGACCGTCTGCAATATGGCGATTGAGGCGGGGGCCAGAGCCGGTATGGTGGCGGTTGATCAAAAGACAATCGACTATGTTAAAGACCGCCCCTTCGCCCCGACAGCGGCACACTGGGAACAGGCAGTCACTGCATGGCAAGAGCTGCACAGCGATGCTGGCGCGACGTTTGATACCATCGTTGAGCTGAATGGTGCGGATATTGCGCCACAGGTCACCTGGGGGACCTCTCCAGAGATGGTGGTGGCGGTCAGTGCAGCGGTACCCGACCCGGCAGATGAGACAGACGAAGTTAAACGCAATGGAATGGAGAGAGCGCTCACCTATATGGGGCTGGAAGCCAGCGCCTCGATAGACTCTATACCCGTTGATAAAGTCTTCGTCGGCTCCTGTACCAACTCCCGTATTGAAGATCTACGCGCCGCTGCTGAAGTGGCCAAGGGTCGCAGCAAGGCAGAGAGTGTTAAGCAGGTGTTGATTGTTCCCGGCTCCGGTCTGATCAAACAGCAGGCGGAGCAGGAGGGGCTCGACAAAATTTTTATCGAGGCAGGCTTTGAGTGGCGTGATCCCGGCTGCTCAATGTGTCTGGCAATGAATGCAGATCGTCTGGAGCCGGAAGAGCGTTGTGCCTCCACCTCCAACCGTAACTTCGAGAGCCGTCAAGGCCTCAACAGTCGCACCCATCTGGTCAGTCCGGCAATGGCGGTGGCAGCTGCGGTAACGGGGCACTTTACCGATGTGCGTGAACTCATGGAGGGAGGCGTGTAATGGAAAAATTTACCCAACACAGCGGTTTGACACTGCCGATGGATCGCCCCAATGTGGATACCGATGCAATCATCCCCAAGCAGTATCTGAAATCGGTCAAGCGGGCAGGATTTGGCCCTAACCTGTTTGATGACTGGCGCTATCTTGATCCGGGTGATCCGGCAATTGATAATGCAAGTCGTCGTCCCAACCCCGATTTTGTCTTGAACCAGCCACAGTACGATGGTGCAAGTATCTTGATCGGACGTGAGAACTTTGGTTGTGGCTCCTCGCGTGAGCATGCCGTCTGGGCGCTGACCGATTACGGAATTCGTGCCGTGATTGCCCCCAGTTTTGCCGATATCTTCTTTAATAACAGCTTCAAAAATGGACTGCTGCCGATTGTCTTGAGTGAAGACCAAGTAGAGCAGCTCTTCGTAGAAGAGACAGCCACAGAGGTGTACCAGATTGCGATAGACCTCGCGGCACAGACGGTCACAACGCCCGCTGGCGCAAGCTTCTCTTTCGAAATCGACGAGTTTCGTAAGTACCGGCTGTTGAATGGCCTGGATGACATTGGGCTGACGCTACAACATCAGGATTCGGTCAAGACTTACGAAGAGCGCCGTAAAGCAGAAGCCCCTTGGCTGTTCGCATAACAAATACCGTTTAAGAAAATAGAGAGTAACGATGAGTAACAAGATAGCAGTATTGCCCGGTGACGGGATTGGTCAGGAGATTGTCGCCGAAGCGGTCAAAGTACTGGAGTGCCTGAAGAGTGATTTTGGCCTTTCGGTTGAGATGGAAAACGGTCTGGTTGGCGGTGCAGGCTATGATGCAAGCGGAACGCCGTTGCCTGAAGAGACATTGAAGCTCTCAAGAGAGGCTGATTCGGTACTATTGGGTGCGGTAGGTGGTTACCAGTGGGAGTCACTCGATATTGCAGTACGCCCTGAGAAAGGGTTGTTGGGATTGCGAGCCGAGTTGGAGCTGTTTTCAAATCTGCGCCCTGCAATCCTCTATCCACAACTGGCAGATGCCTCGACATTACGGGCCGATGTGGTCTCTGGCCTCGACCTGATGATTGTGCGTGAACTGACCGGTGGTATCTACTTCGGACAGCCGCGCGGTATCCGCACACTGGATAATGGCGAACGTCAGGGGTACAACACCCTGGTCTATGCAGAGCATGAAATTGAGCGCATCGGCCACTCTGCCTTCAAGATCGCAATGAAGCGCGACAAGCGTGTTACCTCAGTGGATAAGGCCAACGTACTCGAATGTACCGAGCTATGGCGTGAAGTGATGGAGCGTGTTGCCAAGGAGTATCCTGAGGTCGAGCTTTCCCATATGTATGTTGATAACGCAGCAATGCAACTGGTGCGCGCGCCAAAGCAGTTTGATGTGATGGTCACCACCAACATGTTTGGTGACATCCTCTCCGACTGTGCAGCGATGTTGACAGGCTCCATCGGCATGTTGCCTTCCGCCTCACTGGATGCGAATGGCAAGGGGATGTACGAGCCGATTCATGGCTCAGCCCCCGATATTGCAGGACAGAATATAGCCAACCCACTGGCCACCATCCTCTCGGTCTCCATGATGTTGCGCTACAGCCTGAACCAGGTAGAGATGGCAGACAAGATTGATCAAGCGGTCAACCGGGTACTGGACAACGGACTGCGTACCAAGGATATCCACTCCGAAGGAATGCAAGAGGTGAGCTGTTCAGCGATGGGTGATGCGGTAGTGGCAGCTCTGCGTAGTTAGCTGGAGCGGGTTTCACAACTATTTCATAAAGCTAAAGCAGATTTGAAGGGCGGAAAAAACCTGCTGAAACTGTCACCGTAGCTCCCTAATCTAGAGATAGCCCCAAAACCTCTGTGTACTTTTGATACCTGTACATTTGGACAGGTTGTTATTGAGTTCGAAAATAGGCTTAATAGATCAAGTATTCCTTTCCCATAGCGCAGCAAGTATGACCCTCTTTCTTGTTACATTTTGTTACAAAATTCAAATTGAATCGCCACATTTCCAGGTCAGCGGATTATGTTGACTGAGCATTTTCGATGTGTTGAGCCTATTATTCGTTTTAGTATGCAGTTTTATAATGAACCTCTAATGCCGTTAAGGATACCAAAATCATCTGAAAAATTAACGCCACCACTGATTGATGTATATGTTAAAGGTGGTCATCGTGATGATAGAAGCAAAAAATGAAAAAGGGGTCAGTTCTCGCGTTGTAATGTACGCATGTATCAGTTAATCATTATTAATGTTACACGGCGAGACCTGACCCCTTTCGTTACAATACTGGCCACTGGCACCGCCGATCCGCTGGCCGATACCCGAACACAGAACATCATCGAACTACCTGAAAATGCCATGCCCCGACCGGAGGGCGACTGGGATCTGATCCACGGGGAGCTGATGACCTTCGCAAATCCCGCTTTCGACCTGCCGCCCATCGATCGGCTGGAGGCATTCGATCCGAATGGAAGAAGCATGTATCAGCGGGTTCTGGTGGCGGCTGAGTGCCAAGATCAACTTCTCTCTTGCTGGACATACCACGGCCTCAATAATATTCTCCGAGGCAGTTCGCGCCTTTCCAATGGGTACTGGGACGGCAAGAAATTCGGCTAAACTCGGTTAAATCCGGAAAGAAAACTTGATTTCCCCATTTTATCTATATATATTTAACCCTGTTTAACCTAATGTAGCCGGGTTGTGCCCCTATGGGATGTGGTCCGGTTAAACAACTTGACGAGCCGTTTGGACGGCCCTCAAAAGAATGATGGAGTCGAAAATGGAAGACAGATGGTTGTCCGTAGATGAAATTGGAGACTATCTCGGGATCAAACGAGATACCGTCTATAAGTGGATAAGCGAGAAAGGCATGCCTGCCCATAAAATCGGCCGCCTCTGGAAATTTAAGAAAGACGAGGTGGATACTTGGGTTCGTGACGGAAAAGCAAGAGATTTCAAAGAGGGTGAAGATCAGTGAAGCACTCTTCTGGAATACTTGATAACAAATCTCTGGGAAATGTTGTTTCCGAGCTCAAAGAAAATATCGCAGCTGGATGCACTCTTTCTGTAGTTTCCGCTCTATTTTCTCTTTATGCGTATGATGAGCTGAAAAGGGAGCTTTCTAAAATCAACAACTTTCGACTCCTTGTGCCAAGCCTCAATGATGAAGAGAGTTTTCTAAATAATCTGCACGGAAATAACTTGGACCGCCGCCTCCGAAATCGACTTGATGTTGCTCGCATCGCCCGGGAGTGCTCACAGTGGCTGAAACAGAAATGTGAAGTCCGCCAGTTGCCATCATCGGTTCACCAGAATCTTATTCATTTGGCTCATGGCAACAACGGTGAACACCTTGCTATTGTGGGTAGTTCGTCTTTCACCACCGACGGTTTGGGTATTGTTCCATCAGAAGCCCATCACATGAATACTTGCTTCCGCAGTTCTGACGAAGCTCATTCACTCATCAAGTGGTTTGATGAGCTGTGGGATTCGGGAAGAAAAAGTGACGAATTTGGGGACATTTTGCAAGAAGCCCTCGCTCTCATCTACTCAGACAAGACTCCTCAGCAAATCTACTTCCTGACGCTCTTCAATATCTTCAGAGATTTTATTGGTGAACTGGATGAAGATAAAATCATTAAAACCCAGACTGGAATTAAGAGCACACAGGTCTGGCAGAAGCTTTACAAATTTCAGCGGGATGGCGTTCTTGGAGCCATCGATAAAATTGAACGCTACAATGGCTGCATCATTGCAGACAGCGTGGGCTTGGGTAAGACCTTCGAAGCGTTGGCAATCATTAAATACTATGAACTGCGCAACGATAGAGTTCTGGTTTTATGCCCTAAAAAGCTGCGGGAAAACTGGACGCTTTATACGGTAAATGACAAACGAAACATCATGGCCTCGGACAGG
>Ga0233439_10000872_pt1 | contig 41234 bp, 35 predicted proteins | sample SI_123_September_6_FD_182713 | JGI IMG/M metagenome (GOLD analysis project Ga0233439, IMG submission 182713) | Seawater microbial communities from Saanich Inlet, British Columbia, Canada - SI_123_September2016_100_MG | ecosystem: Environmental > Aquatic > Marine > Inlet | place: Canada: British... | reverse complement strand
CAACTCGAGGATCAATAACCCCAAGCCCACCGCGAAAAGGCCCAACTCCTGCCAATCGGCCAAGTGCACGATCAGATGGCTACCGAAAAACAAAGCCAATGCCACCAGCGACAATGTGCCACCGATGCCCCAGCCGGGCGTGCGCACTTCGGAGACCAAACCGAACATGGCCACCGCCAGCAAGATTGAAGTGACGACGGGATTCGTCAGCATGCGCAAAACGTGTTCGGCCCAATTGAGTTCGATCTCGACAATTTCAGCATCGCCCAAGTCATAGATCTCTAATAGTTCACTGAGCGTCTCGGCCGTCTCGTCGGCGATCTGATAATTGAGCGCCTGCTCGGTGGTCAGCGTCGCCGGGCGACCGGCTTCGGCGCTCAAACCCGGCACATCGATTCGCTCGTCAACCATCGCCTCGGCAATTTTGACATCGCGGCCGGTACGCTCAGCGGTCGCGCGCATCTCGGCGCGCATATAAGAGACCGTCTTATCGCTGCCCTTGGTACCCGAACCATCGACCGGCGTCGTCGCGCCCATCGTCGAAGCCTGCGTCATGACGATCTTGTCGCAGGCCAACGAGATCAACGCACCCGCCGAAATCGCCCGCTTGTTGACAAAAGCAATGGTCAGCGCATTTGCATCCAAGATCGCGTCGCGAATGACCGTTGCCGCATCGACCCGCCCACCAAAGGTATCAATCTCAAAAACGATCGCATCGACCTCGGCGGCTTCGGCATCTTCAATAACCCGCTCGATAAAAGCCGCCACACCGGGATCGATCATGCCTTCGGGCTTGATATTGACATGATAGACCGTCTGAGCCTGGGCATTGCCCGCTAGTAGCAGCAGCAACGCCATGTAATTTAAGTATCGCATTATCCTCATTATATATTAGGGCCCTAGATTGTACTGCAATCACCCAGGCGTTGTCAACTTTCTCATTTGACGCTCCCTTTTCCCTGGTCTATCTTGTGGCTAGAATTGGACTTGTCCCGCTAGCCATACTGGAAATTACATGCCCCGCAAACTCGAAATCCTGCTCAAAGGCGGCCACGTCATCGACCCCGCCAACGATATTGATACAATCTGCGACGTCGGTATTCTCGATGGCCGCATAGCCCGCGTCGAAGAGAATATCCCCACGAAGGAGGCCAACCGCGTCATCGACGTCGGCAACCTCGTCGTCACGCCCGGCCTGCTCGACATCCACGTACACGCCTACCACACTCGCGCGCACAACCCCGGCATGTTCGTGGGCAGCCTCAACGCCGACGCGCACTTCCTTAAAGAAGGCGTCACCACCTGCGTCGACACCGGCACCGCCGGTGCCGAGGAATTCGAGCACTTTCGCAAAACCGTGATCGAGACGTCCAAGACCCGTATCCTGGGTTTCGTCAATATCGCCGCGCCGGGCATGGGCGATCCCGAACAAGTCGTCGCCAACCTCAACCCGCAAAAGGCCGCCGAAACCGCCGCCACCCACGACGATGTCTGCGTCGGCATCAAAACCGCCCACTACTGGACCACCGAGCCCTTCGACGACGAACACCCGCCCTGGGCTTCGGTAGACGCCACCGTCGAGGCCGGTGAGCTCTGCAAAATGCCGGTCATGATCGACTTTTGGCCGCGGCCGCCGGAGCGCTCCTATCCCGACCTGCTGCTCAAACACTTGCGCCCGGGCGACATACACACGCATGTCTTCGCCAGGCAGTTTCCTATCATCGACGAACAGGGCGAGGTCTACGACTATATGCGCGAGGCGCGCAAAAAGGGCATTCACTTCGACCTTGGGCACGGGGCGGCCAGTTTCTGGTACCGAGCGGCCATGCCGGCGATCGCCGACCGCTTCCCACCAGACTCGATCAGCACCGACCTGCACATGGGCAATATCAACGGCCATGTGCATTCCATGTTGGATACGATGTCCAAGTGCCTGGCGATGGGTATGTCGCTGCAAGAGGTGATCTACCGTTCGACCGTCACCCCTGCCCGCGCTATCCATCGACCGCAACTCGGCTCCCTAACGCCCGGCTCCGAAGCCGATATCGCCATACTCGGCGTGCTCGAAGGCAACTTCTACTACCGCGACTGCGGCTGGGCCTGTATCGAAGCCCAGCATCGGCTCGAATGCGCGATAACCCTGCGCGCTGGCGAAGTCGTCTGGGACCGCCACGGCATGACCTGCCCGCACTTGCAGGAGATCCCCGAGGAAGAGGCCTACTGGCATCTGCCCAAACTACAAGCGGCAAACCCCATACCGCGCCTATGGCGCACCGACGCCTAACACCCACCCCATGCACCGCGACTTCTCCATTGCCCTGCTCTCGGGCTTAGCGCTCTTAACCGCTCTTTCGCTCTACGCGCCGGGCAGCTTTTCGCTCACCGCACACGAAGCCGACCTGCTCAAGCGCGCTAGCCAGCCGCTCATCTTACAATTGAGCACCATCTACAGCCCCCTCTATCTGCTACTTATGGGGCTATGGCAGGAGCCGGGCACACATCCGCTGTGGCTACGTCTGCCCGGCGTACTCGCCGGGCTCTTGGCCTTGCTCCTATGCACCCGGGTCATGCGGGCGATGGCCGGCGCCCACGCCACGTCGAGCGCCCTGCTGCTCTTGGCCGGCGCCCCCTTGCTCGTCGCCCAAGCCCGCGCCATCTCACCGGCCACTCTAGTGCTGGTCGCCACACTTTTGTCCTATTGGTTTTTCCTCGAGTATATGCGCGCCGGCGAACGCACCTGGCTCGGCGCCTGGATTATCGCCTCAATCCTCTCGTGGGGCCTGCAAGCCGGCCTGGTTTTTCTGCCCTTGCTGCAAAGCGTTATCGTACTGCTTTATCGCAAGCGCTACACCCGCGACAAAAAGCGTTGGTGGTGGTCGGCGCAAGCCCTGGTCTTAGGCCTCTTCCTGCTCGCCTTCTGGCAGCCGCTTTTCCATTTCCTCAGCGTGCGCCTGCCCGTGCTGACGCCGCAGCAGGCCAGCGAAGCCATCCCGCTCTTCGCCCTGCTCAGCACCAACCTCGCTCTGCCCAAAGCCCTGCCCGGCATGCTCGTCATGATCCTATTGCTCATCTCCGGGCTGCGCGCCACCGATTGGCGCAAGGACCCCCGCCATGGACTGCTGATTTTAGGTCTGTTGGCACCTTGCCCTTTCTATTTGTTTACCCCGCAGCCCGAAGCGTTGCTGCTGTGCGCCCTGCCTTGCCTCTTCGGGCTAGCGGCGATCGGCCTCAGACTCTATCCGCGTTGGGCTCGTCAGGGCCTTTGGGCCACTGTAGCGCTCTGTTATATATGGAGTTACTGGCACCTCTACTAAGGGCCGTGCTTAGGCGCTCATCGATTTTTCTGGTTTTTTTTTAAAAAATACCCACCGCCCAAAGCGATTTTTTGCGCCTTTTCTTTATTTGCTACTATTAACGCCCACCCTTAAATTTATAAGACGATAAAACATGCCATAACCTATTGTAAAAATTGACCGAAGCGCCCCAAAAACCTCACCCAGTCACCGAGCTCAAGGCCCTGCTGCCCCAGTGCATGCTGCAGGACCGAGTCCGCATCGAACGCCGGCTGAACCGCCGCCGACGCCTCGACCCCAAAGAGATCGACCGCCTCTTAGGCCAGGCCCGCGGGTCTTCCCACCTGCGCGAAAAACGCCACAAAAATCGCCCAGAGCCGACCTATCCGCCCGCTCTGCCGATCAGCGACCGCAAAGGCGAAATCCTCGCGGCGATCAAAGAGAATCCCGTCGTCATCATCGCCGGCGAAACCGGCTCGGGCAAGAGCACACAACTGCCCAAGATGTGCCTCGAAGCCGGCCGCGGCCAAGACGCGCGCATCGGCGTTACGCAACCGCGCCGCGTCGCCGCCCTGTCTATCGCCCAGCGCATCGCCGAAGAGCTCAAGGTCACTTATGGCCGCGATATCGGTTGCAAGATCCGCTTCCGCGACCAGACCGCGCCTGAGACCTGTATCAAGGTCATGACCGACGGCATGCTGCTCGCCGAAACGCAGACCGACCCCGACCTACTCGAATACGACACCATCATCGTCGACGAGGCGCACGAGCGCAGCCTCAATATCGACTTCCTGCTCGGCTATCTGCGACTGCTGCGCCGCAAACGCCCCGAGCTCAAAATCATCATCACCTCAGCGACCATCGACACCAAAACTTTTTCCAAGGCCTTTGACGACGCACCGATAATCGAGGTCTCCGGTCGGATGTTCCCCGTCGAGGTGCGCTATTGGCCGCTCGACGAAATGATGCAGGACCGCGGCGACTATACCTATATAGATGCCGCCGTCGATTCGGTCGACAAGGTCCTGCAGGAATCGCGGCAGGGTGACCTGCTGGTCTTCCTGCCTTCCGAACGCGATATCCGCGAAACCCGCGAGCGGCTCGAAGGACGCACGCTGCGCGGCCTCGAAGTCCTGTCGCTCTTCGGCCGCCTGACCGCCTCCGAACAACAACGCGTCTTCTCACCCGGGAGTAGCCGCCGCGTCATATTGGCCACCAATATCGCCGAAACCTCGCTGACCATTCCCCGCATCCGCTACGTCGTCGACACCGGCCTGGCCAGGCTCGCGCGCTACAACCCGCGCACGCACACCCAGCGCCTGCCCATCGAAGCGATCGCCCAGTCGAGCGCCCGCCAGCGCGAAGGCCGCTGTGGCCGCATCGAGGACGGCATCTGCATCCGCCTCTACTCTGAGCAGGACTTCCTCGCACGGGACGAATACACGCAACCCGAGATCCAGCGTGCCAACCTCGCCGAGGTTATTCTGCGCATGATCAACCTCAAGCTCGGCGAAATCGAAGCCTTCCCCTTTATCGACCCGCCCTCCAAACAAGCCATCGCCGGCGGCTTCCAACTCCTGCGTGAACTCAACGCGCTCGACGAAAACCGCAAGCTCACCCGCACCGGGCGCGATATGGCCCGCCTCCCCATCGACCCCACCGTCTCGCGCATGCTGCTGCAGGCCCGCGAAGAGCACGCGCTGTCCGAAGTGCTCGTTATCGCCGCCGCGATCAGTGTGCAAGACCCGCGCGAGCGCCCCTTAGAAGCGCAGGCCGAAGCCGATACTATGCACCGGCAATTCCAAGACAAGAACAGCGACTTCCTCACCTTTCTCAATATCTGGAACTCCTATCACGACAAGATGGAAAGCTCCTCGCAGAATCAGCTACGCAAATTCTGCAAGGCGCACTACCTATCCTATATGCGCATGCGCGAGTGGCGAGATATACACCAGCAAATCAAGGAATCTCTGCGCGAAATAAAGGGCTTCCGCTTTAACGAGCAACCCGCCGAATACGACGCGATCCACCGCGCTATACTCACCGGCCTGCTGTCGAGCATAGCCTGCAAAGAAGAGGGCAACCTCTATAAAGCGGCGCGCAACCGCGAAGTCATGGTATTCCCCGGTTCAGGGCTCTTCCAGCGCAACGAAAAAAAGAAGGCCGCCGAAGACGGACAACGCAACAAGGACAAGACGCCCAGTTGGATCGTCTCTGCCGAAATTGTCGAAACCTCCCGCCTCTTCGCCCGCACCGTCGCCCGCATCCAACCCGAATGGCTCGAAGAACTGGGCAGCCACCTCTACCGCGCCTCCTACGACCAACCCTATTTCAATGCCCGCTCGGGCCGGGTGCTGGTGCGCGAAAAACTTACCCTCTATGGCCTCGAACTGCTCACCCGGCGCATCGGCTATAGCCGTATCAACGCCCGCGAAGCCACCGAAATATTTATCCGCGAAGCGCTGGTGCCCGGCGCCGTGCATACCCCCCACGAATTTCTCGAACGCAATAACCGCCTCTGCCAGAAACTGGAAACCTGGCAGACCCGCGCGCCCGGCACGAAAGCCGCAGCCGTCGATATCGAACAAGCCGCTTGCGACTTCTACACTCGGCGCCTCGACGATGTCTCCTCACTGCACGACCTCAACCGCTTCATCAAGGACAAGGTCGACGGCTTCCTGTTGATGCAGGAAGAGGACCTGCTCGGCGCCACGCGCACCGACTTTGATGAACAGGCCTTCCCCGATACGCTAGATTTCGACGGCGAGGAGCTGGCCCTCAGCTACGCCTACCGGCCGGGCCAAGACGAAGACGGCATCACCGTCGCCCTGCCCTACAAACTCGCCCAGGCCGTCGACCCGGAAGTGCTCGAATGGCTGGTACCGGGCCTGTTGCAAGAAAAGATCACCGCCCTGTTGCGCGCGCTGCCCAAGACGATCCGCAAACAATTGCTGCCGATTCCCGAAAAAGCCAAGAATATCGCCTCGGCCCTTAAACCGACGCACCCAACCTTCCTCGAATCTCTGCAAGACCACATCCGGGAAAATTACCGCATCCACATCCAAGCCGCCGATTGGAACGCCGACGAATTGCCCGACCACCTCAAGATGCGCATCGAGGTCCAGGGAACCGACGACCAGCCGATCGCCGCCGGCCGCAACCTGCAGCAACTGACACAAAGCCTTGAACAACACGATACCCCAGCAGAACTCGACGCCTGGAAAGAAGCCGCGCAACAATGGCAACGGGAGGGTGTGACCGAATGGGATTTCGGCGATCTGCCCGAAAGAATAGAAATCACACAAGTCGGCGGCGTGCCGCTCTACGGCTGGCCCGGCCTCGACCGGGGCGAAGCCGGTATTTCTCTCATGCTCTGCAAGAGCCGCGCCGAAGCCGAGGCCCGTTCGCGCGAAGGTTTTTTCGGTCTCTGCGCCCTGGCACTCGGCGACAAGCTGGCCTGGTTGCAACGCGAGTTGAAAGAATTGGCGCAGTTCAAGGCGCTCTACCAAGGCAGCCCCCTTGAACTGCGCGAACAAGCTTTTGAACACCTCGAACGCTATCTCTTCCACCGCGAAAAGATCCTGCCTCTCTGCCAAAGCGATTTTACTACTACGCTCGAGCAAGCAGAGAAACTGCTACGCGGCCTGGCCCCGCGTTTTATCTCGCTGGTCGACGGCCTGCTCAAAGCCCGCCGAGAAATCCTGCTCTCCGGCCAGGCCTATCTCGGGCTCGACGCAGACCTTGAACGCCTAGTGCCAGCCGACTTCCTGGCCCATGTCCCCTTCCGTCAGCTCAGCCACCTGCTCCGCTACCTAAAAGCGGTGCAAGTCCGCGCAGAAAGAAACAAGACCGACCCGCGCAAAGACGCGCAAAAAGCGCAACTGATCAAGATCTACCAAAGCTCGTTGGGGAAATTTTCCGCCGAAGACAATTCGCCCGAGCGAAAGAAACTAATCGAGGAATTGCGCTGGATGTTGGAGGAATATCGCGTCTCGGTCTTCGCCCAGGAGTTGGGCACCGCCCATCCGATTTCCCCCAAACGACTCGACAAAAAGATCGAGCAGATCCGGCAGATCCGATGATCCGCGCCCTGATCTTCGACCTCTGCGACACCGTAGTGCGCACCGCCGGTCTGCCCGGCCTCGTCCACCTGCCCGGAGTCGAAGGCCGCCACGACGAAGAAAGCCTAGGGCAATGGCTACACGACAGCACCGAATTCTACGCCTTTGAACGCGGCGAAATCGGCGCCGATGAATTCTTCGCCGCCTTCCGCACCGGCCTTAAACTACACGCCACCGACGACGAACTGGGCCGCGCTTTTGAAGGATTGATTCTACACGAAATCGAGGGCGTCGGTCTCCTGCTCAGGAAATTAGCCGCCGACTACCCGCTCTACGCGCTTTCCAATAATAATGTCGTGCTGTGGCAGGGGGTACAACGCGTTTGCAACACACTCGATGTCTTCGAGGAAATATTCCTGTCACAGGAAATCGGCTTACTCAAGCCTGAACCGGCCGCGTTCCACTATACATTGCAGCAGATCGGCTGCCAACCACAAGAAGCGGTGCTCATTGACGACAACCCGCGCTGCATAGCCGCAGCGGCGGAACTCAATATGGCGACCGTACTCTTTCGCGATGCCGCCAAAACAGAGCACAAACTAGCCGAAATCATAGAAAATAAAAAACTTGCCTAATTTTTAACGCTTTGTATTTTTTGTAAGATAGATAGGAGAAAAAAAACGCATGGAAGTGATTGAAATACCCGCTCTGATCGCCGCGCTGCTGTTCATGTTTGCTTCGATTGGCGCTAAGGTAGGCACCGCGCAGCTGATCGGGCGTATGAAACACCAAATCAGCCAAGTGGCCAGTATCAAGCAGGAGGCCCTAGGCCGACTTAGAATAGCCCAGAGCCAAAAAGGTGTGGCTGTGCAAAATAAAAGCTTGCTGACGACCAAAAAGGTAAAGCTTGAGAAGCGTCTCAATCGCATGAATAAGGACATGGGCGATATCAAGCAAGATGATGACGCGCGCAAGCAGCGCAGCGAAATGCGCAAAGTCGAATAGAGCTCAGATCTTCTCTTTAAGCCACCCGTAGCATTTTTCGTAGCCCACCCCGCCCTCAGCCTCCAGTCCTTCGTACTCCGCCGTCCAAGCTCCGTCGTAACCGACTTCTTTTAGACATTTGACCACGTGGTCCAGATGGATTTCCCCATCGCCCAACGCTGCGCCCTTGTAATCCTGCCGTGAACCCGTCCCGTCTTTCATATGCGTGTGGAACACATGCGGCGCCAGAATCTCGTAGAAGCGATCAATCTGGTCCAGCTCGTGCCCGAACCAGCGGTAGTTCATCGTGTCGAGGTTGACACCGAGCCGGTCCGAGCCAACCCGCTCGATCAGACTCAACTGCCAATCCCCGTCGTTGGTCGAAACCCCGTGGTTATCGAGCGCAATACGCACGTTGTACTGTTCGAGAAAATCGGCGCAGCGCTTAAAGGCCTCGAGCATCATCGCATCCCACTGATCTTCGGGCACCTGGTCGTTGCGATTCCCGCCCCCGTCCGAGCGCACGATATCCGTGCCGGTGGCGGGAATGATCTGGCAAACGTAGCGATAGCGCTCGATCTGTGCTTCGAAGTCCGCCGGATCGGCTTGCAGGAAGTCGTTACCCGCCGCCACCGCCGAAGCCTGCATACCGTATTTCGCCAAAAGCTCGCGCGCGGCCTCAGCCGACTTCTCGCCGTCCTTGGACTCGCCGTCCCAAATATCACCGATCTGTAGCTCGCAATGCTCGTAACCGATCTCGCTGGCCCGGCGGGCAAAGCCCTCTAGATCATAACCGGGCCAGTTGTAGTGAATTGCACCAATTTTCGCCATCTCGCCTCTCCTATTCGATCCCCAATAACTCAACCTCGAAGATCAACGTCGAGCCCGGTGGGATTTTTCCCGTTGGACGGTCACCGTAAGCCAATTCTGGCGGAATAATCAGTTTGGCCTTGCCGCCGACCTTCATCATCGCCACGCCTTCGGTCCACCCCGCTATAACCTGATTAAGCGGAAAATCCACTGGCTCGTTTCGTTCGACCGAAGAATCAAAGACCGTACCATCGATCAGCGTGCCGTGGTAGTGAACTTTGACCTTGTCCGTGGGTTGAGGTTGGGCACCACTACCTGCGACCTGCTCGACATAAACCAGGCCGGAAGCTGTTTTGACCGCACCCGACTCGGCGGCGGCCTGATCAATAAAAGCCACGCCCTTTTCTTTCTCACCGACGGCCTGTTCCTGGGCACGAGCCTGCACATTCTCAAAACGCTGCTGCAGATAGTCGTTGAGTTCCTGGCCGTAATCGTTCATATCGATCGCCGGCTCCCCTTCGACCATTCCGGCCTTGAAGCCTTCGGCAATCATCGCCACTTCTTCAGCGGTGAACTCGCCCTTGAAGGTCCCGAGCGTGTTTCCGGCGACCGACAAACCGACAGCGTAGAGCTTTCTCTCTTCTTCTGTTTGCGGGCCAGGCGGCGCTTGGGCCTGCTCGGCGCAGGCGGCCAGGGCGATAAACGCGATGGCGATCAGACGCATTGCTTTCACAATAAACTCCCTTTTTTGGATTCTTTGATTTTAGGTCTATGCAAGGTAGAGACTAATACTATTATAGGCAAGGCACTTAACCGAGCCGCCACACCAGCGTCTGCAAGGGCATAAGACAAAGCTCGAAAGCCCCGTCACCAACCACCGCCGTGGTCTCGATTGCGAAGGCTTCATAGCTGTCGAAACAATTTTCGCGCGGCATCGGCGCCCCGGGCAAATAGTCAAAATCGTAATGGGCTCGGTGGGTCGTGCACGGGTCGAGATTATGGGCGACCAACACCGCCCCGTCGGCACTATAACGGACATAGGCCAGGATGCGATCGTCGAAATCACCGCCGGCGGCGTTATTGCGGTGGAAGTACACTTCCCCGGCGCTGAATTCGGGGCATGCGCTTTGCAGTTCCAGCAACCGCGCATAGGCCCGCACCAGGCTCGCGTTCGGCTCGCGCCCAGCCCAGGCGAAATTCAGCAGGGTCTCCGTCTCGAAATCGGTGCGCGTCTGCTCGCCCCATTCGCTGCCCAGTTCCAGCCCCCGAGCCAAAACACACCCCGAGGCCGAACCCGCCGAGCTATCGACAAGGGCGGTCTGCAAGTTTTTGAGCAGCGCCATCAACAGTGCCTCCCCACAACCATGGCTCTGGCTTGCAAGTGCCTGCCAATAAGACCGCGCCTGCTCGTCGTGTTGCAAGAGCTCCGCAAAACGATCGTGCCATACCTGCGTGGCCCGCGGGCTATCGTGGTTTTCGAAATAGGCCATTGCCACCGTGCCTGGCGCATAGGCGCGATTGGTCTCTTCGAGAAAATCGACGAGCGGTCCGGCGTGTTCGACATCCCGATGAACGTCGACCAATAGCGCATAGACCATATCCACCGGGATATCCACAGCCTCCGCCAGCGGACACAACGTCTCGCCGAGCACCAGAGCCTGCGGTTGGGTCGCTTGGATGCGGTTTTTAAGCTTTTTGAGGAAGGGACGATCGATCGTCTGGCTGGCGTCGATACGCACCCCGTCGAGATCGCATTGCTCGATCCAATAGGGCGCGACCTCTAACAGATAGTCCTGCAATGGCCGGTTGTAGACCAAGTCGAAAAGCGCCACATCGGAATAGACCAACCAAGCGATCTGGTGTATGCGCGGCGCGCCGTTTTCGTCGAGCAGATACCACTCGGGATGTTCTGCGATCAACGGGCAATCACGACTGCTCTGCATCAACACCAGATCAAAAATAACCCTCTTGCCTAGTGCGTGGGCCCGCCGGGTCAATGCCCGCAACTCGGCGCGACCGACCAGTTGCACCAGTGCCTCGCGACCAAGCGCTCGTTCCGCCGCCGCCGTCGACATGCCGGCGAAAGCCTCCATGTCATCCACTTCGCCCGGACGCACCAGCCCTTCCTCCACCAACCCCGCTAGATCTACGTTGGCCAGCGGCGAAACCAGTTCGGGGTCAATCTGAAAGAAGTCGCGCACCGCGTAGACGCTGCCCAGGCTGCCTTTGCGCACGTCGTCGCCGGTATGCAGATCGGCAAAACCCGGCCGAAAGAAGGGTAACAGATAGATCACATCGGCCGGTATCTCCGCCAACCGTCGCGTTATGTCTGCGAGCGTGCCCGAACGAAAACCATCCTCTTCGACCCGGGCGTCAACCTTGCGCGCGCACACCTCGGCGATCGTCGGCCCCTGTCGCACCCATTGCGGGCTGACCACGACCACGCCGTCGCTGTTTTTGGCCAAGTCGTTGAGGCTGATCCATTCCTTGCGCCCTGCTTCAACGTGGCTATCGGCGGAAAACTCTACCGTGTAGTTAAAGGCGCCGGTGCGCGATAAATCGAAGGCCGTCGACTCGAAAACGAGATTATTGCCGTCGGGCACCGCCGCGCCTTGCCCATCGGTCACCAGCCCCATCTCGATATACGAGCCCGTGTCATCGACATCAGTCCACAATCGCGCATCGATGTCCTCCGCACAGACGGCGCTTGCGTCGATGGCGTCGATGAAGAGCTGACAACGCACCGTAGCCCGAGCCGACGTCTTGCCGGGCTCGATATAGGCTCTCGCTAAGGTCGGTCCATACGTTGTACCGTCTATTTCAATGGTCTCGTTGCCGCCCCAAACCAGCCAATTGTCGAAGGCATGACGTTGGTAACGACAGTGCAACTGCTCGTAAAACGCGGCGCGCAAGCCAAGTACGGCCGTATCGGTCACAGCATAATCTCCAGGATGGAATGAATTTTCAGGCGTGGCCTTCCTTGTAGTGCCGCCGCAGAATATCCTCGCCAAAATCATTACTCAAATCGCGCCAGACCGCGTGGATATGGTTCGCATCATTTTGCGTATTATCGTATTCGGCGAGAAAGCTCGGTCCCAACACCCGATAATAATGTGGCCCGCCGCGCTCCTCGGCACCCGCCCATGCAAAATGCGCCGCCTGCAGGTCGGCTCCCACTAACCGCGCCCATTCGGCCTCGGCGACCGCCTCGGGCAAGCGTTTGACATAGGTCTCAACGAGGGCGTACAGAATCTCGCGCTGCGCCGCATTCATCTCCTGGCTGCCCAAACCCTCCGGCTGCACCTCGCCACGCACATAGGGCACATTGGTAGTGATAATATCGTCCGGTGCCTGCTCGTCGACGATAGCCACCGTCTTTTGCTCGCCGTCGAGCGCATGCAAAAGCTGTCGCCCTAGGTCCTCTTCTTCTTTTAGCGCCCGCAAACCGGTTTGTTCACCGTGGCGCACCTCGCCGGGGTTCGAACCGAAGAACAGCGGCGTCGGCCCCAACATCCGCCCCTTGACCAGCGTGTAGTTGAGCGAAATATGATGCCCCTCGAAACGCCAGCCCCAAGGCGCGTCGGTGCCCGGTTCGCCGAAGACGCTAACATAATAAAGCTCGGGATCGCGCGGAAAACGCCGCCCACCACCCTCAAGTTCCGCCAGTATTGGCTCCAACGACATAATCGTCGAAAGCTTCTCGTAACCTTGGGCGCTCACCCCCGTGGCCACCAGCGCGTGTGCCAGTTGCTGCTGCTTCTCGTCCATCTCCTTTAGCGGCAACCCCGCCCGGTCGCGCGGTATGTAATGCCAATTTTCGCGCTCAACCGTATCGGCAAAATCGATGAGCGCTTTTTGTTGCCCCGTGGCGTCTAAGCCGGCGAGGAAATTACTGGCCGCCTCGGCCATATGCCCTACGGTATCGGCCTGGTCCATTGCTCTACCTTTCTCAAGTCGGTTCGCGCGATGACAGGTCGTCGTGCAAATCGATCGTAGTATATTCTTCGTCCCTTTGTGCCACGGCGATGCGCACAAATTCCAACTCCTTCGGGCCTGGGTTGTAGATGCCGTGCCCCTGTCCGATACCCTGCCAGGTCACCGACCCCTGCCCCACTGCGAAAGTCTCGTCATCAATCGTCATCAAACCCTCGCCCGACAGCACCACGAAACTCTCCTCAAGCGCGTCGTGGTAGTGATACCCCACCGACCCGCCTTCACTCAGGATCGCGTGATCGAGAAACGTCCATGTGCTGCAGAAATCCTCCGGTTTGAGCACGTGCCGGGTGGCGATCTTACCGCAGCCGCCGTGTATCGCGTCCCGCCACTTGAGCTCGGCCTGGGAAAAAGACCCCGCATGCACAAAGGTATCCCGCTCGACCGCAACCATCTGCCCCCTATCCATTGCGACCTGCACATCGAATAGCCCGAAGACTCTCTCGGTCAAATTCCCCAGCTCGTGATCATACGCTATCGGCCCGATAATAAACCCTGGCCCTTCACCGCTGGCCCCCCTCAATCCCCAAGACCGATCACTCTCCTTGCGAAACGACCCCACCACTAACTCCGCCGGCCCCCCCAACAACACATAACCCCGCTCGCAGCGTTCCCCCTCACCGGCAATAGAACGCACCTTTCCCGGCTCCAATGCATAATAATCAAACACCGACCAAGGCGTCTCAAAGCGCTGACCGGCAAAAACCGGCCCCCCATCCCTATCTAATTCAGCAATATGGACGTGTTTCATTTCCTTACCCACATATAACAATTGAGGAGAGCATGCCCGAGGTCCGTTTGGGGATATTCCCCTGAGCGGGTTGCGGTGCCGATTTTGTAGCATTGCAAAATCGGATCAGACCGCCCCTCGGAGCCCGACAGAAGTCGGGCGAGAACGGGCGAAGGGCATACCCCAAAACGGAGCGCCGACAAGGACAATCACCGCCAACATTCTCAGCACCTATTAAATTACACCCCCCACTCCTCCCCCACAAACCCTTGACACCCCTCCTCCCAGTACCCAACATAAACGCGCACATATACCATATACCTACGGAGTCCACCGCATGCCTGCCAAGAAAAAAGGTCCAATCCGCGTCGCCGTACTCGGCCAAGGCCGTTCCGGCCTCGATATCCACTGCCGCTACTTCAAAACCGCCCCACGCAAATTCCAAATAGTCGCCATCTCCGATCTTTTGCGCGACCGCCGCAAGCGCGCGGAGAGCGAAATGGGTTGTGCCACCTACGCCGACTACCACGACCTGCTCGCTCGCGAAGACCTCGACCTCGTCGTCAACGCCCTTCCTAGCCAGCTCCACCCCCAGGGCACCATCGACGCCCTCAACGCCGGCCACCACACCGTCTGCGAGAAACCACTCGCCTGGAGCATCTCCGAACTCGACAAGATGATCGCCGCCGCCGGCGCTGCCCGCCGCAAACTGCTGCCCTTCCAACAATCGCGCAACGCACCGCAGTTCCAGAAAATGCTGCAAGTCATCGATTCGGGCGTGCTAGGCCGTATCGTGCAGATCTCGCTCTCCTTCAGCGGCTTCTCCCGCCGTTGGGATTGGCAGACCCTGCAAGAATACAAGGGCGGCAACTTGCTCAACACCGGCCCGCACCCGATGGACCAGGCCATGCGGCTGCTCGATTTTAAAAAGCCGCAGCACATTCTCTGCGCGATGGACCGCGCCAACACCTCGGGCGATGCCGAAGACTATGTGAAAATCTTGCTGCGCACCAAGAACAAACCCGTTATTGACGTCGAAATCTCCTCCTGCACCACTTTCCCGCAACCCATGTACACCGTGCACGGCGAACGCGGCGGTCTTTCGGGCGGGCCATCGAGCCTGACTTGGCGCTATTACAACGCCCAAAAAGCGGCCGCGCAAAAACTCATCCGCAGCTCGTTGCCCGGCCCGAGCTATTGCCGCGAAGACTTGCCGATGATCGAGAAGACCTGGACACCGAATAAGACCCAGCAAAACGCCTTCGCCTTTATGTCCAAAGCCTATTACGATCACGTCTACGCCGTCTTACGCGAAGGCGCCAAAGCACAGATCACACCGCAGCAGGCGCGTGTACAAGTCGCCGTCATCGAAGAGTGCCATCGCCAGAATCCCCTCTCCAAACTCCCGCGCAAGGGCTGGTCGAAGGGCAAATAAGATGAACGCTACGAAAGCAGAAATCCTCGACACCGCCATCGCCAAGCTACCGCGCGTACAGCTAGCCTCAGTCCGGCCAACCCCGCTGGAACCGATGCAGCGCCTGACCGCCCACCTCAAAAGCCCGGCGCTGCATATCAAACGCGACGACCTGACGGGCCTGGCCTTCGGCGGCAACAAGACGCGGATGTTCGAATTCTCCCTCGCCGATGCGCTGGCGACGGGCGCCGATACCATCGTCTCGGGCGCGGCGGTTCAATCCAACTATTGCCGCCAACTCGCCGCCGCCTGCGCCAAATTAGGCCTGGAACTCCATCTGATCCTGAGACCGGTGCGCGATATCGATAAGACCGAATCACAGGGCAACAACCTGTTGCAACACCTGCTCGGCGCGCATATTACCGTGCTCGAAGAGGGCAAACACATCATCCAAACCGGCGCCATCCAGGCCAAAGTCGACGAGCTAACCGCACAGGGGAAGAAGGTCTACTGGCCACGCCGCGAATCCACTATCGATCTCGACGTCATCGCTTATGTCGAAGTCGGCGTCGAAATCGCCCGCCAGTGCCAAGCGCAACACCTCGCCGCCAAATATCTCTACCTCGCCGCCTTAGATACTACGCAAGCCGGCGTCGCGTTGGGGTTGGCCTATCTCGAATCGCCGATCAAAGTGCGCGGCTTCTGCCCCCTGCCCAATATAGACGACCGCCACCAAGACATGGCCAACCTCGCCAACCAAGCCGCCCGCCGACTCGGTCTCGATACCGAGCTCAGCGCAACCGACTTCGACAACGACGACACCTTCGTCGGTGCAGGCTATGGCCTGCCTTCACCTGAAGGCCTCAACGCATTGCGCACCCTCGCCCGCACCGAGGGCATCCTGCTCGATCCGGTCTACACCAGCAAAGCGCTCGCCGGCCTTTTCGCGCATGTGGTAGACGGCCGCCTCGACGGCGAGGCCATCTTCTTGCACACCGGCGGCAGCCCCGCCCTCTTCGCCTACGCACAGGACGTGCTCGCCGAATAAATGGAGACCTACTTCCTGATCGGAGTCTCCTTCCTGACCTCGACCTTCACCGCCGTCATCGGCATGGGCGGCGGCATTATGTTGATTTCGGTCATGCCCGGCCTCTTGCCCGCCGCCGCCATCGTGCCCGTACACGGCGCTGTGCAATTGGCCTCCAACTCCAGCCGCGTACTCTTCGGCCTGCGCCATATCGAATGGAGCATCTTCTGGCCTTTCCTAGCCGGTGCAGCGCTCGGCTCCATCGCCGGTGCAAACGCCGTGGTCCGCCTCAGCTTCGATTATCTCCCACTTTACCTCGGGATCTTCGTGCTCGTCGTCACCTGGGTCCCCATCCCCAAACGCGCCTTCCGCCTACCCGGCCACTTTGTCATCCTCGGCGCCATCCAGACCTTCTTCTCCCTCTTCGTCGGCGTCACCGGCCCCTTGACCAACGCCTTCCTAGTCCGCGAAGAGTTACCCAAGGACCGCCTGGTCGTCACGCACGGCAGCGTCATGACGGCGACGCATCTGTGCAAAATCATAGTCTTCGGCTTCATCGGCTTCGCCTACACCCCCTATCTACCGCTCATCGCCGGCATGCTCGTCGCGGTAATCGCAGGCTCCTGGTTCGGCACCAAAATCCGCGACCACCTTTCCGAGGTCTTCTTCCGCAAAGTCTTCAAGACCTTGATCACACTGCTCTCATTACGCATGATTATAAACGCGCTCAACCTCATTTAATTATACTTTTTATACGTGCCTGTGATTCACCTCATACCAGACACTAATGCATACAATCCATAACCGACGGCAACTATTCTAGTCGAGGATCGTTTCGGGGTTTTCCCCTGAGCGGATTGTAATCCCATATTACACAGGAAGTGAAATATGAGGATTACACCTCGGAGCCGACCAGAGATGGTCGGCGAGAATGAGCGAAGGGAAAATCCCGAAACGATCCGTCAGCACCCGCAGGAGAACCGCAATGAACGAACAAGAACAAGCCCTACAAGAATTGGAAATCTACGGCTTCACCATCTTAGAAAGCGTAGTCGACGCCGACACCACCGAAGCCATGCGCGAAACCCTCATCCGCTGTGCCGAAGGACACGGCACCGAACATACCCACCGCGGCTCCGCCCGTCACGTCTCCAACCTGCCAGTACTCGACCGCATCTTCCACCAGTGCATCGACCACCCCCGCATCCTGCCGCTGCTCGAACATTTCCTCCAGCCCTCGCTGATCCTCGGCAGCCTCAACTCACGCATTGTCCGCCCCGGCGACGGCTACCAGGGCCTGCACAGCGACATCCCGATCTATATGCTCAATATGGACACCCCGGTGATGATGAACACCGTCTGGATGCTCGACGACTTCAGCCCCGAGGTCGGCGGCACACGCGTCGTGCCCGGCTCGCACAAAAGCGGTTTGATTGCCCCGCCGGAAGGGTTCGAAGTCAAACATGAAATCCAACCCTCCGCACCAGCTGGTTCGGTAATCGTCTTCAACGGCCAATGTTGGCACGGCGGCGGCGCCAATACCAGCGACCGCACCCGCCACGCCCTCTTCGGCCATTATAGAAAGCACATGTTAGTCTTCCAACTCGATCCGCACGACGGCTTCCCGCCCGAATGGTACGAGGGCCTAAATGAACGCCAACGCCAACTGCTGCGCATGCAAAAGGGCCCCGGCGCCCTGCACGCGGCGGATGCGCATTTCTAGACAATCGAAAAGACCCGCTGGTCACCATATAAAACCAGCGGGTCTTTTATTATCATTTCCAATAAACGGAAATAGAACCTCCTGCAAAGAACACGCGTCTACATTAGATCGCCATAAAGAGAGGTCTAATATGATCTACGCCATATTCGCCCCCCTCCTATTAGCCGTCGGGGCTTCGGCGCAACAATGGGCCCAGCTCGCACCCACCGGCGTCGGCCCCACCAGCCGCACCTACGACCACATCGCCGCCGAATACCACGCCAAACGCCTCGACCGCTCCATCATTCAAACGCGGATCGACCAGCTCTGCGCGCTGTGCCAACCCAACGCCCCGATCCTCGATCTAGGCTGCGGCCCCGGCTTCAATTCGGCTACCATTCGCCCACAGCGTCACCGCGCCGTCGGCGCCGACCTTTCGCGAGGCATGATCGATTTCGCTCGGTGTGAATATCCAGGTCCCTATATTCACACCGCCATGCGGCGCCTGGCGTAAAAACCATCTGGGCAAGTTCTATTAGCCAAGCCGCAGTTGTCGTCATCTATATTATAGTTAGCTTTTATAGTCTAACTTGCAGCTGTATTCGAATAATACCCGCAAGGAGACAGACCATGCCAGGCATACGCTGCCTAGTGCTCTCCATCGCCCTTGGCCTTTGCACACAAATGCCCCTGCAAGCCCAAATCACCGCGTGGCAACTCGGCGGCGGCCACCCCTGGACCGGCCGCGACACCGTCAGCGTTATGATCGACTTTGCAAAGATCGACGGCGCCATCCAGCCGATCCGCATCGAACCCGGCACCAATATCATCACGCTGCTCGACAACTGGACGACCTTCCGCCAACCCTCTGAACTGGGTTATATCGACGGCGAACGAGCCCGGATCTGGAAGTGGAACGAAGGCAATGGCGACCCCACCGAAAATGGCGTAGCCCTTATCGACGCCGACAGCACCACCTACAACTCGTCCAAGGCCGAGGGCATCGAAAAACAGTTCTTCACCATCGACCTCGCGGTGCCGATGCCGGCGCAGATCTTCGGCTTCCACGCGCCTTCAAGCGGTTTCCGCTCCAACGGCACGCCATTGGCCACCGACTCGACGCCGGCCTTCCAGATCTCGGTGCAAGAGGAGAACCAGGGCACTTTCGGCATTAAGGGCGGGTGGCCGCTCGACCGCGTCATCGCCGAGCCCACCCAGAACTTCGACGCCAACGTGCACATCGAGTTCAACCAGCAATACGTGCGCTTCTTCCGCTGGGTGCGCAAATTCTCGATCATCGACGAAACGGCCTTGAGCCGTGTATCGGGCACCTCCGCCGGCCAGGGCAACCAGGCCCGCGCGCTATTGGGCACGATCAGCGAGTTCGAGGTCTACGGCGACGGCTTCCCCAAACGAGCCACCTACCGCTCCAAAATAACCGACCTCGGCATCGAGCAAAACTTCGGCCGACTGTTCTTCGCCGCCACGCCGATGCGAATCGTCGGCGGCGAAGCGGTCGAGACGCCCGACGCCGAAGCCTTCGTCGAGATCGAGGTACGCACCGGCCGCGACCCGGACCCCAATATCTACCACGAGTACACCGTCACCGGCAAGGAAAAGGAAGTCCACCGAGATCGCTACGAAAACGAGCTGCGCACCGGTTTCAGCCGCACCTGCGCCTCCTGCGACTTCGTGCAACGCAGCCCGCGGCCCGGTATGCGGGCCGCCATCACCAGCGACACCGCCAACTGGACCTTCTGGTCCACGCCCACCACGCAATCGGGCCGGCCGCTCAATATCGACAGCGGCTCCTTCATCCAGGTCTATATCACCCTGCACAGCGCCCGTTTCACCGATTTCGTCCGCCTCGATTCGCTGTGGATCGAACAAGCTCCGTTATTGGCAGCCCGCGTCGTCGGCGAGATCGCACCGCTCGCCGACCCCCACCCCGCACGCGGCATCGCGCAGGTGCCCTTGGGCGAAATGATCGATTTCGCCTATGACCTGTCCGCCTCATTCTCCGGCACCGAACAAGCCGGTTTCGACGCGGTGCGCATCCAAACCGGCTCCCAACCCCGTTTTAAAGAGCTGTGGATCGACGGGCAGATCACCGCGCCGAGCGAAATTACAGAGGACAGCGATGGTCTGACAGTCGTCCTGCTCGAGCGCGTCACCGCCGCCAACAACGCCCCGTTGCGCGTCGTCTTTGCGGCAGAAGTATTCGAATTGGCCACTACCTTCATCGGCGAAGTCACCGATTCGCGGACACAAACCCTGCCACAACCCGTCATCGACGGCGACGCCGGCCAGGCGCTTTCGACCAATAGCCTGCGCGTGCTCAGCATTTCGGGCCGACAACCCGCCGCATTGCAGGATCTGCGCTTCTCGACACCGGTCCTGACCCCCAATGGCGACGGGGTCCACGACGAGTTGCGCATCGACTACCAACTCTTCGGCTTGCCCGAACGGATACCGGTAAACCTGGAGATTTACGCCCTGGACGGGCGTCGGGTGGCGACCGTGCCACAAGGTCAGCAAACATCAGGCCCGCAAACCGCGCGCTGGGACGGGCGCAACGAAAACGGCGAAGCCCTACCACCGGGTGTCTATCTGATCGGCGTCGCCGTGCAATCCGAACGCAACGGCGACACCGCCCTCCGCCCATTGGGCCTAGCATACTGAGAATACCTATGCGCAATCTTGCACTTATCGCCGCCTTCTTTTTTTTCGCCATCGCCGCCGTTGGCGAAAGACTGACCTTCCATGGGGCTAAAACCTGGGACACCTGGCGCGCCCCGGTCGGTCTGACCCAGATCGGCGAGGCGGGACAACTGCAACTGACTAAGTTCAGCCGCAATATCAACGCCGTCGCCGACGCCCACCGCTTCTCCTACAAGAGCAAAAACCGCGGCACGGTCTCCGGCGGAATCTGGGAGGCCAACTCCAACCCCGCCGAGGCGGGCAATATCATCGACGGGGATCCCCTGACCTTCTGGCGTCCCGACCCGGCCGACGAGGTCGAGGACTGGGCCATCGAGATCGACCTGGGGCGGGCGGTCCTGGCTAGCGAGATCCGCCTGAGCTTTCCCGACGAAGAGGGCGCCCGGCCCTTCCGCCAGTTCACCGTTTACGCCAGTACCGGCACCCGCATCTCGGTCCAGGAGGACCTAGTCCTGCTCAACCCGGTCTTCCGCACGACCCAACCCAACTCGGCCAATGAAATCGTAATCCCCCTGCGCTTCCTCTCCCAAGCCCGTTTTCTCGAAGTCGATTCGGGGCTCGATTTCGACCCGGCGAGCAAAGACGACTACCGCGTGGTGCAACGCATCCGCATAGAAGTCGAGGAACAACAAGCGGACGCGGCACTGGCCGAAGTCGAAGTGCGCAGCCTCGGCGACAATATCAGTATCGGCGCCGAGCAGCGCGGCAGCTTCGTCAACGGCATCAACTCGGTCGATCCAAAGAATCTCTTCGACGCCGACATGAACACCAACAACCTCATCGGCTCATCTTTCGGCAGCCAGGGTTGGAAGGACGGCGGCGTGTGGTTCGGGGTAGATCTGGGCGCTGTATTTTTCGTCGACGGTTTGTTCGTCTACTCCTTTAGACCCGATGAGGGCGTGGTCGGCTTCTCCATCAACGGCCTCGGGCCGGGTTATACCGTGTTGTATTCGGACGGCGCGCAAAGCCTCGGCTCCGACCTGCCGGTGCCCGACGCCTTCGACTACACCGAGCTGTTCACGCACGCCTTCGACGGCTCTGGCCTCGGCTCCTTCATCGACAACAATCGCGAACGCCTGCTCTACGTCAATTACGCGTTCAAGCCGCGCAAAATGCGCTACTTTTTCTGGCACGGTATCCGCGATACCGGCTGGGGCATCGTTAAATGGGCCGAGTTCATGTTATTTTCGCCGGGTTATCCCGCCGAGGTCACGCTGCAATCGGACTTCATCGACCTCGGCGAAATAGCCGGCGACGGCCGACCGAAAGTCATCGAGAGCCTCAAATGGGACGCCGAACTGCCGCCGGGCACCCGGCTGCAATTGCGTTCGCGCTCGGGTAACACACTCGCGCCGATCTTCACCTTCTTCAACAAAATCGGCGAAGAGGTCACCGAAGAAAAATGGAAGAGTTCGCCCAAGGTCCTACGTGGCCCGATCGACACCACCTTGGTCGTCGGCGAGGACTGGGGTGATTGGAGCAATGTCTACCAGACCTCGGGCGGAGCTTTCCAATCCGAGAGCCCGCGCCGCCTTATCCTGCTGGAGATGATCCTCTCGACCGAAGACCCCGAACTCGCTCCGACGGTCAATTCGCTGTCCGTCGAATTTGAGGACGCCCTGCTGCAAGGGGCGTTGGGCCGCATTGAACCGCGCGACGCGCAACCTAACGAGGACACCCGCTTCACCTATACGCTCCTGCCGCAGACCGAAGCCGCAGACTCGGGGTTTGATCGCCTGCGCCTTATCGTGCCGAGCCGGGTTCGCACCGACGACCTGACCTTGCGCATCGGCGACAAAACCGTCGCGCCGGAGCGAATCGAACAAATCGGCGATTCGCTCTTTATCGCCTTACCGCGCACCATAACCGCCGACTCAATCAAAGTCGCCTTCACCACCCGCGTGCTGCACAACGCCACCCTCTTCCCGCTCGACCTCGGCCTCGCCGTTCGGCCCGGTCTCTGGCAGTCGGTCGAACCAGCCGAACGGCGCAGCAATATCGTCATGCTACCCGACCTGACCAGAAGCCGACAGCTCATCAACGGTTTCGCACTGGCCTCGCCAGTGATCACCCCCAATGGCGACGGCGCCAATGACGAGCTCGACATGCGCTTCGTGGTCTTCAAACTCGATGCGGCCACCCCGACACTCCGGCTCTACGATCTCGCCGGCCGCCAAATCGCCGCCGTGCAGGCGGCACCAACCGAGACGGGTCAGCGCGTTATCTGGACCGGCCGCGACGCGGCCGGCGACCTCGTCGCACCAGGCCTTTACCTTTACCGTCTCGATCTTGGTGCCGATGCGGGCAGCGACACGCGCACGGGTACCATCGCCGTCGCTTATTAGACGAAAAAGACGGCTAAACCTATCGTCGGGAAAGATTCGCGCAACGACACCTGGCAGGTGATGCACAGGGCGATGAGCTTTCTGGACAAGATTCGTCTTCTTTCGTAAATAAACCCTATGGGATTCTTCAGCAGATTCTTCGGCAAAAAGAAAACGGACACCAAACCCAAAGTGCCTCCCCCTGCCCCCGACAGCAAAGACGCTTCGGCCAAGGACGTCGTACGCCATATCTTCGATGAGTTGGCCCGAGGCCGGTCGCGCGATCAGATCTGCCAGGAACTCATCTCGCAAGGACTGTCGAAAAAAAATGCCAGCGACTATATCGAGCTGGTAGAAAAAACAATGTTCAAACGGAGCTGACGCGGCGAAAATTCGCATCCAGGAGCGCCCCATGAAAATCCTCGAAAACCAGGTGCGCGAACTGCTGGCTAACAAAGAGGTTCGATGATGGCGAAAAAGAAACTCGGCCATACGCATTCGACCACTCGCAACGGTAAGAAATACATCTGGCAGACCAAACGCCTTTGGGAATTGGCGCGGGGCCTGGAACCCTTCGACGTCGAAGTAGAGAGCTTCAAAGTGCTGGACCGCGACGGTTGGTTCGGTGAAGACCACCCGCCAACCATCCGCGAGGTAGCCATGCACTGCCACCGCATCAACGAAGCCGATACCAACTACCCGATCGTCCTCAACGACAGCGGCAAACTGATCGACGGCGGGCACCGACTCGCCCGCACCCTGCTCGAAGGACGCAAGACCATCATAGCCGTGCCGTTTCCCGAGATGCCCGAACCCGATGCCATCCAAGAGCTTTAATGGCGCGTAAGGATATCCGCACCATCTCGATCTTCTGCGCCGCCTGCCGCAGCCTGCTCTACAAATACCGCAAGGGTGGGCGCGGCGGCCTAGTCAAATGCCTCGAGGACCGGATTGTCGACGACCGCACTGCCGGCGACCTCAAGTGTCCGCGCTGCGGCCAGGAGTTCGCGCGTTTCAAGATGATGCAGGGCCAACGGGCCCACAAAATCATACAGGGCAAGGTTTTCACCAAGGGCATGTCGAGGAAATAATGCCCTTGACACTCCGTCTTTTCCCGCAGGTTCTCGCCATCTGCACCCTGCCGCCCGAAACCGATCTACCCATGACCGACACCGATTTCTACTCCATCACGCGCACCCCCGACGAACTATCCCTCGTCCTGCCCGAAACCGACATCCCGCCCGGCGCGACCAGCGAATCCGGCTGGCGCTGCTTCTACGTTGAAGGTCCGCTGCCCTTCGACGCCGTCGGCATCCTCGCCGGCCTGACCGCCCCTCTAGCCGCCGCCGACATCAGCATCTTCTCCGTTTCCAGCTACAAGACCGACTATCTCCTAGTGCGCCAGAACGACCTGGAAAAAGCTTGTGTGACCTTGATTGACGCGGGTTATTCGATTAGCGAGTTATAAATTTTCTTGCACGACTACTAATCCTATGATCCTTTTCACCAAATCACAGTCGAAGGACGATTATTTTGCACACTGAAATGCTGAGGGCTGGCCGCGGGGGTCCCCGTGAGCGGATTCTATGCCCGATTTTGCAGTACAGGAAAATAGGGCATAGCCCCTCGGAGCGACGCAGCACGCGTCGCGAACTCCCGCAGAGCGCATGTCGAAATCAATGCGTGCATGGGCCGGAACTCCCACAGCCTGCCCGTCTGTACATCACCATAACCATCATCTTCCAGCTGTTTGCCGCCCTTGCCGGCGCACAAACAATTGAGTACACATTAACCCCTGCAACCAACACCCGCACCGACCAACAAAAGGAGTACCACCCAATGAGCGATTACCTCGTCTACGTCGGCAGCTATGCCCAAGGCGACGAAGAAGGCATCCACGTCTACAGCTTCGACACCGGCACCGGTACCCTCACGCCGCAAAGCAGCGTCGGCGGTGTCGAAAACCCCTCCTTTCTCGACATTTCACCCGACCGCCGTTATCTCTACGCCATCGGCGAATCCAGCGAAGTCAACGGCGTGCCCGGCGGCGCCGTCGCCGCCTTCGCCATCGACCAGCAGAGCGGCGCGCTCACCCATATCAACACACAGTCGGCCGTCGGCACCGGCCCCTGCCATATCAGCGTCGACCCGACCGGTTGCCACGTCTTCGTCGCCAACTACGGCGGCGGCAGCGTCGCGATACTGCCGATCAACGAAGACGGCTCGCTTGGCGAGGCCAGCGATTTCGTCCAGCACCAGGGTTCCTCTGTCGACGCCAGCCGACAACAAGAGCCGCACGCACACTCGATCTGGGTCACACCCAATAATAAACACGCCTTCGCGCCCGATCTCGGGCTCGACAAAATCAAGATCTACGCCATCGATCACCAGAGCGGCAAACTCAGCGAGCAGACATCCGGCGAAGTCGACCCCGGCCAAGGCCCGCGCCACCTCGATTTTCACCCCGACGGCCGGCGCGCCTATGTCATCAACGAGATGGGCAATACCGTTACCGTCTTCGACTACGACGCCGAAGCCGGCACGCTCGCGGCCGTTCAAACCATTTCGACATTGCCCGAAGGCTATAGCGAGGTCAGCCACACCGCCGATATCCACGTGCACCCCAACGGCAAATTCCTCTACGGATCGAACCGCGGCCACGACTCGATCGCCATCTACGCTATCGACCCAGACAACGGCCAACTTGCAACGATCGAGATCGTAGCCACCGGCGGCAATGGCCCGCGCAATTTTGGCATCGACCCGACCGGCAACTACCTAATCGCCGGCAACCACGGCTCCAACGACATCTTTACCTTCAAAATCGACCAGGCCACCGGCCGACTCACCGCCGTCGGCGAACGGGTCGAAGTACCTTCGCCGGTCTGCCACAAGTTTATCCCGGGCTTCTAGAAATGGCCGAACGAGCACGCAGCGTTGCCGTCACCGGGGCGCTCGGTAATTTGGGGTGGAAGCTGCTGTGCCATTTGGCCGAGCACAGCGCTTCCACCCGCCTGATCGGGCTCGACAATAGAAAGGCCAGCCCGGCGCAGGAAGCCGAGTTGCGCCGACTGCCCGGTGAGCGCCCCGTCGATATCGACCTCGTCGAATGCGATCTGGCCGATGGGCAAGACCGGCGCTGGCGCGACGCCATTGATCAGGTCGAAGCCGTCGTGCATTTCGCCTACCGCTCGCCCTTTCCGAACGACACCTGGGACGACGCCAACCTCTCTTTCGACATGACGCTCAACGCCGCCCAGGCCGCAGCCGACAGCCCCGCCGCTGACCGCTTTGTCTTCGCCACCTCTAACCACGTCATGGGCCGCTATAAAGATTTGCCGTTGGCTAAGGACCTCGGCCCCGGCGACCTCCACCCCGAACTAACGCCGGGCGTCGGCACCCGCTGGCACACCGGCACGGAAGACGCCGACGCCAGTATCTACGCCACACATAAATGGGCCGGCGAACGCCTCTGCCGCGCCTTGGGCCAGCGCGCGGCGGCACAAACCACCTTTGCCTGTATACGCATCGGATGGTGCCAGCCCAGCGAGAACCTACCCACGACCCTATCCGGCACCGGCTCGCATTTTCACGCGCAAAGCACCGCCGCCGCCAGCGAAACCGACCGCTGGTTCAAGGAAATGTGGCTTTCCAACCGCGACTTCTGCCAGCTCTTCCAACGCGCCACCGAAGCCGACAGCGACACCTGGCCCGATGGGTCGATTCTCATACACGGCATCTCCAACAACGCGAATATGAAGTGGAATATTGACGCAACGCGCGAATATCTAGGCTACCAGCCGCAAGACGACGTCTATGCGGGTTAGGCCCCTAATTTCAGACCGCACCCCACCACGAAGTTCACCGGCCTAAGCAGCAACGCAAAAAGCGCATTGGAGTCTAAAACAGCATACCAGACCTCCACCGGAGCCAAGCGCATACGCAGCCACTATCTCAGCAACGTCACCTTCGTCGAAACCGACTTGGTCGAATATTTCAGTGGCAAGACCGCACTCTTTGACACCATCGTCAGTACTTATGTCGCCCACCATCTGACCGAGTCGAAAAAACACTCTTCAAATATGCGAAAGCCGCACTCAAACCCGGAGAGCTCGCGGTCTGCGCCGATCTGATGTGTGAAAGCAAGTCCGTAGAACGCGGGAACATTGAGCAATGCAGAGAAGCGGATAAAATGGACACTGCCAAAGCGATAATAGAAGGGATTTTCTGGCGGATGAACGAGGCGGGACACTATTGGGAGGAATTGGGTTTCGCCATACAGACCGTCCGTTTTTCCGATTTGTCCTGGGGCATAAAAGCACAAAAAAGATAAGGGGCCATGCAGCGACTGGTCCTAATATGCCATTGCCAAGCGCCGGGCTAAACACCGGACGCGAGCCAATGCAGGTGGGGCATCATAGCCTGTCAACCGTCGAAGAAAGACCGTTGGATGTCCTGTATATGCGTCTTACCCCTTACCAGTTCGTATACGACCCATCGTGCCGGTGCAAATGCGGCGCCTCCCAAAACTTAAACGCCTGCTCCTTCGCCAACTCCTCGTTGAACTCCACGCCCAGCCCCGGCACCTCCGGCACCTTCAACATCGCCCCATCCAACTCGCACTGCACCGGAAATAAATCCTCGTCCATAAATTTGCCGTCTTCCGTCGGCGTCACCCGGTGTTCAAGCCAAGAGAAATTGGCTACTGCCGCCGCCAGATGCACCGTCGCCGCCGTGCAAATCGGCCCCAGCGGGTTGTGCGGCATCAGATCGATATAGTGCGTCTCGGCCAGACTCGCGACCTTCATCGACTCGGTCAGCCCGCCGACATTACACACGTCGATGCGCACGAATTGCGTGATCCCGCGTTCGATATAGGGCTGAAACTGCCACTTGCTGGCGAACTCCTCGCCGATCGCGAAGGGCACATCCGTCATCGTCCGCAAAGACTCGTAGGCCTCGGGGCACTCGTCGCGGATCGGTTCCTCCAGAAAGTCCAGCGTACCCGGCGGCATCTTCTGGCAAAAAGACGCGGCCTCAGCCACCGTCAACCGGTGGTGGTAATCGATGCCCAAGATCGGATCGGGCCCCAGTTCCTGCCGCAACTCCGTAAGCCAGGAAGCCGTAATGCCGATGGTCTCGCGCGGTTCAAATAAGCGCTCGTCGTCGTATTTCTTGCGACTGACCATCCCCGTGCGGATCACATCCCAGCCCTTTTCCAACAATAACTTGCAATTGGCAACCAGCGTCTCCAGATCCGGCGCCCCCGTCGTCGCGAAACAGGGTATCAACTCACGCTGTTTGCCACCTAACAACTGATACACTGGTACGCCGAGCGCTTTACCGACCACATCGTGCAAGGCAACGTCGATCGCCGAAATCGCCGCAGTCAGCACCCGGCCGCCCTCAAAATACTGGCTGCGGTACATCTCCTGCCACAGCCGACCGATCTCACGCGGATCGCGGCCGATTAAAAACTCGCGATAGTGCAGCACTGCCCCGGCCACCGCTTGCTCCCGCCCCGACAGCCCCGACTCGCCCCAACCGTAGATGCCCTCGTCGGTCTCGACCTTGACGATGAGTTGGTTGCGATTACCGACCCAGGTCGGATACACTTTGACGTCACTGATTTTCATAGCGTCGATCTCCAAAAATAAAAGCCATTGCCCGCAACCGATACAAAATGGGACTGAACAAGGCAGTACGTGGAATATCCAGCAATGTTCTCAATCATCTTCCGCAACCGCAAAAACTACGAGGCCGTCGGCTGCAACAACGCGAACAATTCTTCATAAATCCCCGGCGCGGTAACCACCAGGTCTTTGCCGTACAATTCTTCCGGCATATCGCCTTCCACCGGCGCTAGATGCCCGACGCGCGCACCCGCTTCCCGCGCAATAAAGGCCGCCGCCGCCAGATCCCAGGGTTTAATCGCCTCACAGAAACCGTCGAGCCGCCCCATCGCCACCCAACAGAGATCCGACGCAGCCGACCCGACCCGTCTAATATCGCGGCAATGCCCCAATATCAGGCGCAAGCGTTCCAATAAAGCCACGCGCGCCGACGCATCATAGGGAAAACCCGTGCCGATCAAAGCACGCGCCAGCTGGTCGCATGCGCTGACGCGAATCGGCTGATTGTTCAAACGAGCGCCTTCCCCGCGTCGCGCTGTAAAGGTTTCGTCAAAAAACGGACAACGCACCACCCCGGCCTGCACCCGCCCCCCTTCAGCATAGGCGATCGACACGGCCACTTGGTGCATGTTATAGGCATAATTGACCGTGCCGTCGATCGGATCGACGATCCACAACGGGCCATTTAACGCTTCGGGATCGCTAAGATCGGGCGAAGATTCTTCCGATAGAATATTGTGTGCGGGAAAAGCCTTTTCGATCTCGCGGCGAATCAATTCATCCGCCTGCAAATCAGCCGAGGTCAATAGCTCGTTCCCATCCTTATAACTCAGATCCAGCGACTGGTCCTCACGCGCGGCGGCGATCAATACGCCAGCGCGATGCGCCAGGTCTTCTGCAAACTCAAGCATATCGGCCATTAACCGTGCGCTCCCAATTCCATAGGATAGGACGACAAATTCTCCAAGCCGTCTTCAGTAATCAAATACATATTCTCCAGACGCACGCCGGCCCGAGCCTCGGGAATATAGGCGCCCGGCTCGACCGAAATCACATTGCCGACCCGCAACGTGCCACCGCGTTCTTTGTTGAGATCGGGCATCTGATGCGCCCGCAACCCGACATTGTGCCCGGCGTGGTGGACCAGCCCGACATCGGCCAGCTTGGGGTGTTCGCGAATATAGGCGTCCATCGCCACGGCGCACTCGCTGCCGTCCTTGCCCGGTTGCAGATACTCGCCGACCTGGTCGTGGAAACCCTTTACATGCTCGAAAATAGATTGCTGCACTTCGCTCGGCTCTCCCACCGCGAAGGTCCGACACAAATCCGCCCAGTAATTGCGATAGACCGACCAGGCATCAATGACATACAACTCGCCCGCTTCGATTTTTCGGTCCCGCGCAAAACCGCCCATCTCACCGCACTGATAATCGCCGTCGTGGAAAACCTTCTCGCCCGCCGCCAGATGCGCCCCTTTTTGCGCCGCCGCCAACACCTCCAGCTCGTTGATACCGGGCGCGATGACCTCTTCCGCCGCCGCATAGGCCGCCAGATCCACCTGCACCACCTTGCGCAACAACTCGATCTCGTCGGGGTCCTTAACCTCTTGCAAATCCGCGAGCACTGGATCAATCGCGATCCATTCCGGTATCCCGCCGATGCCCTGCTCGACTGCCATGCCCAACCGTTTCGGCAAAGACTCGCCTTGCCAACCCAAGCGTCCCGCCTTGAGCCCCCTGGCCTGCAATGCCTCGACGATCAGCCCGCTTGCCACCTCGCGCAGATTGGGCGTAACCGTACTGCCGACACTGGGCGCGAAGGTAACACACGCATCGACACACGGTTCACCCTGATCGGTATGGGCGATTAACAGCGACACGCCATCCGCGCCGAGCCACAGCAACACCGGCGGGCCAGGAAACTCCTCGGGAACAATAACCCCGGTGAAGTAGTAGACCTCTTTCGGGTGGCTGATAATCGCCGCGTCGATATTCGCCTCGGATAACCTCGCTATTAGACGCACCTGCCGCGCCTTGCATCCTTCTTTGCTCAACATGCCTGTCTCCTGTGTCTAATCCGCTTTTTCGACGATGGCCGACATCGAACCCTTACTGCGTACGAGACGCTTATCGGCACCGCCGCTCTGGATCTGGCTTCGTTTGTGCTCGGCCTGTTCTTTGTTGGTAGTAAAGACGATCGCACGCCCCCGTTGGTCCACTTCGCTGGCCATTTTCCAGGACATTTCCCGGCCATGGCGAAAGAGCTGCATCAGCATCTCTACGACATATTCGTAGGTGTGGTCCTCATCATCGAGCAGCACCACATGATAGCGCGGAATCAGCTCGGCCAGCTTCTCGCCGTCGACCTGGTGCTCGCGCTCTTCGCGTTCTTTGGGAGGGGCGGTGGTTTCCATAATTTGGCGGCGCGCCCTTGCTACTGTTCCGCGCCGCCAAACATATTAATGCATTGCGTTTCCCGTGGAAAGGATCGTGCAGAAAATATCTACGCCCCAGCATGAACGATATAATAATTTATCCAGGCGTAGCCATATATTGCTCTTGATAAGCCATTTTCCTTACCGACCGGACAATGCTCAGCCTGCGCACCTGAATCATATATCACACAAAACCTCAACAGGACACAAACAAAGACCCCACCCGGATAGATCGGTGGGGTCCTTGTTTGTTCTTCAACGTATAACCGAGCGGAAACCACTAAAGCCTCCGAGGTCCTGTCGAGGGTGCGACGCAGGGTTTTCCGGGGCTGTTCGGCGGTAAAAAGGCCGGGCTGGGCGTGGGGAGTGGCCGCGACGGCGACCCGAGCGGCAACGGCCCGGGAGACTAAAAACACCCGGAGGCGCCCCCCACACACCCAACTTCAGCCGCTAATACCCCTGTCGCCGATAACTCTCCATTCTCGCCTTCAACTTCGCACTATCTAACACCTCACGATTGATCACCGATGCCGGTTCTTCCCCCCGCCGTACCTTCAATGCCGCCTCGACACACAACTCGCTGCAAAGACGGATCATTTCATCGGTATAACCAAGCGCATGCGGCGTCAAATTGGCATTGTGCAATTTGAGCAAAGGATCATCTGCCGCGATCGGCTCGGGATCATAGGCGTCGAGACCACAACCGGCGATCTCCCCGCTGGCTAGCGCGCGCGCCAAAGCGGCCTGGTCGATAATCGCACCGCGCGCGACATTGATCAGATAGGCCGTATTTTTCATCCGGTGCAACGCGCCCTCATTGATCAAATGGCGCGTCTCGTCGGTGAGCAAACAAAGCAAGACGATAACATCAGACTGGGCGAGCAGCATCTCAAAATCGACTCGTTCGATATCGAAGCCATCGGCTGCATTCTCATTGAGATAGGGGTCATAGACCAGATGGCGCATATCAAAAGGTTCCGCGAGCCGATAGAGATCCTGGCCGATATTGCCGAAGCCAACATAGCCTATCGCACGCCCGGCCAACCCCATGCCGATATGTTCGGCGGCAGCAGCTTCGTGCCAACGCCCTTCGTAAAGGCACTGGCGTTTAAATAAGTACTTCGTGCTCAAAGCCAGCATATGCGCCATCGCCGCCGTCGACATCGCTCGGCGTATACCGGCAGGCGTGGTCGCGACGATAACGCCCGCCTCGCTGCAACCGTCGAGATCCACCCGGTCATAACCGGCACCGAAACGGGCGACCAGGCTAAGACGCTGCAAACCAACGCAGCTCTCACGACTAACCCGCAATCCTCCAGCCAACACCGCGTCGAACGCGTCGAGTTCGGCCGGGGACACCGGATCTTCTCCGTGCTCGAAGCGCACGACCTCGACCCCCGGTTCTTTTTCCAACGCCTCGCGCGCGCTATCAACTGCCATAATTTTATCGAACATATCGCCGGTAATCCCAACGCGATAAGAAGGACTTTGTGTCATATCGACCCTTTCCATGATTCTATGCAAATACGGATAAAAACTTTATTGCGGCAGCAAAAAGACTAGTTGCTCCTGGGCGATTTTACGAATCTCAGCATGCTCAACTCGCGGTGACGATCCGTCGCTCCGGGGCCGGACTCGCACAGACCCAAATCGCGGCCATCGGCTCATCGGTCTCGTTGCGAATACTATAAACCTGCCCCCGCGGCAATAATAACGTCGTGCGCTCGGCCAACGCGTGGTGGCGGCCTTCGACGATACAAGTAGCCGCGCCTTCAACAATCGCGATCGACGCGTCACAGTCGTACGCTTGCGCCGGTTGTTGCCCCCCGCAAGCAAATAGCGCCCACCCCCCGCTCATCTCGATACTCGGCACCAACTCGCCATTGAAAAAATCGATGCAAGTCGTCAGCGAACCACTCTCATAACGCGCCGCGCCGCGATGTCTTGTAAGACGCTCGGCACCCTCCGGCCCCTTAGCGTCAGCGGGCATCCGTCGGCGCGAGAAAAACTGTTCGACCTGAGTTCTGCTCGGATCGGTCGTGGGAATCGCGGCGTGAAAGACGGCCGGCTGGCTCACCGAGGAATTAAACGCGGCATGCGCCAGACCGCCGGGGATGCTCAAGTTATCGTAAGGCTCCAGCGCATACATCCGCCCTTCGACCTCAACGATCGCCTCACCGCTTAATAACGTCAGCGACTCGGCATATGGGTGGTGATGATAGGGCAACTGCACCCCGGGCGCGAAAGTGGAAAAACCCGTCGTCAGTTGCTGCGCCGGATTGCGGGACGGGCTTTCAAATACCAAGCCGGGCATGATTTCTGTCTTATTGCCCGAGCCGATCGGGCTAACGGACTCGGAGACCTGCCCAGCGCCCTGCGGAGAAAAACTGGGGCTGATCTGCCGATCTCTACCCACATGTTCCAGTGCCCCGCGCAAGCTGCGCAACAACAACCCGCCGTCCAAACCGAGTGCCAACATGCGAAAGCCCTGTTCGAGGCGCTGGTCCAGATTCTCGTTACTCGTCGCCACCACTCCGCAATTTTTGCCGGCCGCGCGGATCGCGTCCTTGGCCTCCGCGATCATCTCGGCCACACCCGGCCCCTCCCACTGCCCCGGATAGCCCGCCGTAGACGAATAATCCGCCGGGCCAAAAAAGAAAATCTCCACACCGTCGACGTCTAAAAGCCGCGCGATATTCTGCCCGCCTTTCACCGACTCGATAATCGGCACCACCAGCACGTGCTCGTCGGCCTCTTCGACATGCTCGACAAAACACTGCCCCCAGCAGGTCGCGCGCTCGGCTCCGATACCGCGTAGACCGTCGGGCGGGTAATGCGCGAAGGCCACTGCGTCGCGCAATTGCTCGACCTCCTCCATCCACGGCACGACGACCCCGTCGGCGCCAATATCCAAAACGCGTTTGACCAGACCGACATTGACCTCGGCGATCCGTACTAGCACCACCGTATCACTGCGCACTGCCGCGCGAATATGCTCGAGAATATCGCGCCAGTCCAAATGGCCGTGCTCGGCGTCGACAACGATCCAGTCGAGCCCCAGGGCGACACCCATTTCGGTGATACTGGCCGATTCTAGCGTGACCCATAACCCGTAAACGGGTTCGTCGGCCGCCAGTTTCTGGCGGAGTTTGCGTATAGCCGGGCTTTTCATGGTCGCCTCCAACGAGAGAAAAAAGGAAATCTATTACATTGCATCGCTGCGAGCGAGGGGTGAGATTAAATTATATAGACCCCAATACCCGCCCCGCCATACCTATAAACGCCGTACATACTGCATCGCCGCTCCTCATATTGGCCTCCTCACCGTATTGGGATGGAGCCTGCCAACACTCGGCACATCTCCATTAACACGCCCGTACGCGCGGTGCTCGAAAATAAAGCGGTAGCGATCCACTACCGACTCTCCGAGAAGATGGCCAATGCTTTTTTAAGATATCCCGCTCCCGACTATAGAGACTTATTAAAAGGAGACGCCCCAAGCTCTCGACCGTCCTCCACCCTGCAATTCTAAGCATAGACCCCCAAACCGTACGCGGCGAAATCGACACCTACCGCACCGTACCCACCTCAAGTCAATTAGAGTTAATCATGAGAGAAAACTCTGAATTTGCAGAGGTTATTGTAAGTCCGGCATTGCTCGGCACCTACTTTGCCGCACCCGGCATCTGGGTCAATATCGAATGGCGCGCCGGGGTGCTGCGTTTGGCGGTGCCGCAAGGCAGAGACCATTCGCTACACGCGCCGGCCGAGTTGGTAGCGACCGACAACGAGTTGGAATTTCGCGTGCAGGGTGCGCGCGGCGCGGGGGAAATGGCGGTGTTTAAAATCGAGGAAGGAGTACTGAGTTACACGCTCGGTGCATTTAAATTTCACCAGCTCAAAATCTGATTAGCTTGCACCGAGCAGCAAACAAACAACAACGAATGGGCGTCCTGAGGACGCCCCAATAACACAACCCAACTAGAAAAAAATCATCATCTGATACTTGACACCATCTGCGCTCTGGCAATCATCACATTCGCCAGTTCACCTACTTCAGTAAATAATCAATTCCATCATGTTTCTTACCATCGATCATTCGGATCGTTACTGAAGCATCGGCTTCTGTCGCGTCGATAAAACCGATCCCACCCGGCTTGTTTGCCACATGCTGTTTTGCCGCAGCGCATTAGCAAGGACCTCGGGCGATTCGATAAAACCTTCGAACACCTTAGTTAGCCACATTTTGTTCATCTTTTTAGCGCATAGGCCCAAGACCGTTTTAGCAAATTTCTCAGCAACAGAGTCTTCCAATCCGACCCCAAAAACCTGCATCGATATCGGCGTCGCCGTATAGATTATTCCGCCATAGGAGGGAGATAGGTGCATGCTTTGTCCGTATTGCTGGTGATGACCAAGCCATCCTTCTCCTCTTCAAAGCAGCCAACTCGTTGAAGCGCGTCCAGTATATCGGGCACTGCACTTCTGGCGACTATCATATAACAAGCCTCACGGGCGGTAGACTTAGCCTCAGGGCTCACTTCCGTTGAATCGGTGAAATTGAGTTGCTTCATTTTGACGATTGATGCGCCAGCTGCACCGGCGGCCATCGCCGCCGCGACTAGTTCATCTCCGCTGCTTTCGTTACATATAAGCAAAAAATCAACCAGATCGGTCAGGTAAGTTAGATTTTTCTTCCTATCACCGATATATTCTCGTTGCCGCCAGTTTATACTTCCCAAGATACCGTCAATAGCGACTACAATCTGCTCGGTGCTCGCCGCAGAATGTAGCATACCACGCGTGACATCCATATTCAGATGGGCTGCGCTAAGAGGGAACATGTAAATGAAGCCTTTCCCCGGTTGATCAAGTTGCCCTGCCTCTATCATACCATCGAATAAGATTTCGGCATCGGTGGAAGCAACCGCCGTCCAAATGAGTTCCTTGTCGGCCGGGATGGCGATCCGCAACAAGCCCATCTTATCTCGGACTCCGAGGCCAACACCATGAGTGACACTGGGCACACCTGCTCCGATATCCAGCGCCACTCGGGCTACACGAGTCCCCTGCCCGCGTTGGACAATGCAACAGATACCAGTGACATCATTCAACAAGTGCACTGTTTCTAAACCATCTACGAGGACTTGATTGACATGGTTCGCATTGTCAGGATGTGGCAACTCAACGTCAATTGCAAATACCGAACCTCGACCGGGCAAATCAAGTCGTCCCAAGGTCACCAGTAAAGATACGACCTTATCCGTAACATCACTGGGAACGAGAAACGAAAACGTATCTATCGGATCATCGACAATCTTGGTGCCTCCCCAAAAACCACTCTTTTCAACTACCGGCGAGCGGGCAGCAAATGATGTCAGCATAGTAACCCCGAGACCGGATAGGGCCTCGAAAATATCTTTGCTGAGTGAGCGAAACACACTTGCAGTGATTCTAGAAATCATCATGAAGCCGCTCCTTGTGACACCTCAACATCGAGAGGATTGGATGATGCCTGACCGGCTTCGAGTGCTTTCTTGCGTTTCGCGGTAACGGATAAACCAACGCAAAGAACCGAGAGAATCGGACAAACCGAAGCCATCGACAAGATACCGAATCCTTCTACCACACCGACCTCACCACCAATGCCTAAGCCCATCGACAGTACTAGTGGAACCGTGATTGGCCCCGTTGTTACACCCGCGCTATCCCAACCAATATTTACAAATTCTTCGGTCGAGAAAAAGGTGATCACCAGAAGAATGAGATACGGTGGGCCGCACATTACGATAAGAGGTATATCAAACATAATCTTAGCCACGCCAAATGCTATCCCAAAACCAACACCGACAGCCACTGCTTGCATCAAAAGTGATTTTTTAAAAGTACCAACCGTTAGTTCTTCAACTGTCGCCCCCAAGGCGTTGAGAGCGGGTTCGGCCAACGTTGCTCCATATCCAAGAATGAACGCAAAGATTAAGACAACGAGGATTCCGCCAAGGCCACCTTCTGCCCCATAAAGAGGTCCAATCGAAGGCAAATATTCATATGTCTCGCGATCAATATTGAAATCTTGATCTTGATATGGAATGGTCTCGTATTTCTCATCAACATAGGCTATAAAAAACGACTTCTTTTCTCCGTCAGCCGTAATTGCAGTCTGCACGACTAACGGGTCGAAATTTTCGAGTACGGTTTTTTGGTCTGGTAATTGGACCGTCTTATAGGCCGCCGGAATCTTGCCGCCAATTTGATCGCCCAGTTTCGACAGACCAAGTTCGATCCCGATACTAAAGACGGACATACCAACTATGGCGAATCCCAAACCGAGAAAGGTCTCGTCTGAACGTGGCAGGCGTTCACGTAGTAAAACCCACAAGACCAGCAACATTGGCACTCCGAGCAAGCCGATCGCCTGAACTCCTGTCTGAAAATTTTTCAATAGCATCTCAAGCATTCCCGTCTGGATCTGCTCTGCTCCGGCAAACTCAAGGCGCAATTCAGCTACTTTAGTTGCAACATCAGCACGAGACTCTTGCGTTAACCCAGAGAGGTAAGATTCTTGTACCGCCTCATCAGTATGCTCAACCATGTAACGCAACTGAGCTGATTCGTCAATGAATAGCGAAGCCGTTTTCTCGTGGGCGAAGAAACGTGCCGGATTGGAATCGGGTTCGGGGACTTGGCCGACGTAGAACACACCCAAAATAAGCACGGTAAGTATTGGGAATAACGAGGCCAATGTCACTACACCAAATCCGGCAGCCCCCTCTTCGCCATCGCCAAATATACGTGAAATACCAATTCCCAATGCCAATACCAAAGGCACTGTCACGGGGCCGGTAGTCACAGCACCGCAGTCCCAGGCTAAACCCGCTAAATGAAGAAGATTTTCGCTGTACATGCACGCGAATGCCGTTGCTGTCAAAAGCGATCCTACAAGTACGAATATGAACGGTTTGAGCGACCAGCCATACTTGAAGCGCAGCATGCCAAAAGCCACAGCGATCCCAACCCCGGTACCGACACTATATACTAAAACCTCCGATACCTTATTGAGCAGGAAAAAAAGTAGCGGCGCTTCCCACGCTTTAACCGACATACCAGCCGCCTTCAGAACGCCAATAGCAGGCTCAGCAAGCGTAGCAAGAAAACCGAGCGCGAGCGCGAACAGAAGTATGACAAGTAGAGACTGCTTCTGCGGCAATTTGACACCTACAATTTCTCCCAGCGGCATCAAGCCCAATACGAGCCCTTCCATGAAGAAGGTGAGCCCCACTACGACCAGCGCAATACCACCAGCGATCACCGAAGCTTCTGCTATAGCTACCCCTAACACAATGGTTTGGAATAAAAACAGGTAGGTGATTATAAGCCACACCGCTTTGACTTGTTCAAGAAGACGATCTTGAACATATGGGCCAATTATTTTGAGTCCTTGGGAGAAGGATACCTTGACCTTCCCCGAAGTTTGTTGCCCCGTTTGTGTCATGCAATTTCTCCTTGTCGAACACAAATACTCAATCTGATAATCAACAAATATTCTAGCCTCAACCAGTTGCGCAAAGCGTGAGCAATATGCCCACAGTTCGTCAACTTGGCTTTGAATGACTCTTCGGACAAAAAGGCACCCCTATTTTTGAATACCGGCAGAATCTCTTTCCTGGATCGTAGATCCGCGACAAAACACCCAACCCTGCGAGCTGTCTACATTTTGCGATAGTCGCCGGAGCTTGTCTGTGAGAAATACGGTTCCTGACTTTCGACAGCTCAATTTTCCAGTAGCCTAGGTCGTAATTACGATCTGGTTGGTTGCTGTACTTTATTTTTGCGGATCCATCCGGTCTGTCTGTAAATCTGACCGGCAGATAACCAATTATTTGTCTGCCTACCCCAATCATACCTATAGAATATACAACGTGTTGCGAGTCGCTCCTATCAGAAAACTCTGACTGTAATTGGACCTCTCGTAATGTAGCACGTCCTGAGAACGTATGAATAAGTCCCATCTGCGGAGGAGCCTATCCCAAGCGATGCGTTCTGCCTACCGAAATCCATGATAGGCTGTCTATCCAAAAGTACATACGGAACCCCGCGTTCTACCGAAACGCCGAGACCAACATAGGGATTAACGAGGGTACAAATGACGTTGTTACGCGCAGACCGTTACAATCTAATACGAAGCGATGAACTGGCCGAACCACAGCAAAATGTGCGAGATAATTAAGCCTCCGAATCCGTAAAGGCCATGCAATCAGGACTGGCGCAAGGCCAAGCGATAGGAAAATCCGTAAGGCCCTTTATCTAAAAGTCCTTACCACACCGCGCCTCGGAGGTCATCGCAACGACAGCACGGACGGCCTCGCTCCAGTCATCCCAAAGCCCAGCCCCCTCCGCACGTGGCTCCGGCGGCGGGGCGGGTGGCCCAAGCTCAAGTCCATAGTCCGCCCCCACCGAGGGCGGTGGTGATGGTTGCGGCCCCTTGACATAACGGCCGTTGTATGTTCTGTCATACACAGACTTTTTATATGCATCGTAAGTAATCATCTGTCGAATCTGCGGAGGGTTGCTGTAGTTCGGCGTTGCAGAGTGGAACATTCGCCCGTGCCACAGGACCACATCTCCCTCGTCACCAAAGAACTCAAAGGGTTCGATGTCGGCGAGTACGTCCCTAAGACCTGGAGGCTGTGGCAGCACGAATGCCGCGGCGGAATTGTCCGGATGGGGTGGGTGCAAGATCGAATAGCGGGCGATGTCTGCGGAGCCCGGCTCAGCTTCGTAGAGCAAGCGGTGACTGCCGGGGAAGAGGGCAATTCCACCCCCACCCTGCGGCACCTTATCAATGTAGCCGCTCACCACCAGATGCATCGGCTCCGGGTCAATATGCGCACCAGCACGGGCGGCGTCTGCCATCGAAGGTGAAGAGCTCGTGCGCTCTTTCGGTAGCACGCAGTAGATACCGCGCAACTCCTTACCCCCCCAGACCGGCCAGCCACGCAATCGGCTTCCACGAGGATCCGGATCGGCCACGGAGGAACTTACCTCTGGTGTCACAACTTCGCCGAAGAGTTGCTCGAACCATGGGAAGACACGGCGTGGAAGCAAGTCGATCATGTCCTCATCGCCAGAGAGTTCACGCAGTCGCCAGGCGCAGTCACCCGTGCGATCATTCATGCCATCAGGCGTGCTTTGACGGTCCGCTTCCGGGATCCCGTTTACCCAGGTTTTAGGGTCGTCCCTTCGCAAGTGACTTGAGCTGTTTCCCGCCCACAGCCTGTCCCGTGCTGCGGCACAAAGTTTGGGGTCGAGGATCTTTCGTTTAACGAGGAATCCGTTCGTGATAAACTGTTGGATCTCTTCTGTGCTAAGTGCTGCTAACGCTGTGTCCATAGGAATAAGTCTTCTTTCTTCAATAGGGTGCAGAGTATAGGGATTAATAAGGCCTTGGGGGGATACTGGTCAAGCGGCGTGGGTGTGCTTGGAGCAGCCTGGTGGGGGCCGGCCTTTGCGCCCCCGAGCGATGAAAGGGCCTGTTTTAGAGGCTTATGTGCATAACCCTGGCCATTGATGAAATAGGGTCGGTAGTTCATCTCTCACGTTATTACCAAACCGCACCGTGCCCATCACGACCGCACCCGCTTCAATTGGATAGAACGCCCGTTGCAGAAGGAGACCGCCGCGCGGCTAGGGGAAGTCACTGATCAGTTGCGGCCGCCGAATCTGGCCGAAGGACACGTTATAGCCGAAGTCGAAGCGCACGCGCCCTTCGCTGAAGTCGAATTCGAGCTTGGCGGAGTAGGGCATTTCAAGAAAAAAGATCCTGGCCATAAAGGTGTCGGCAGCGGTCCAGCCACCGCTGGTGGCGATCGGCTCAAGACGGCGGTTGTCGTAAGAGGTTTCGCCTTTGAGCCAGGTGCCGTGACCAACTTCAATGCGGTGCTCGCCCTGATCGTCGTGGATAATCAAGGCGTTGCTGTTGCGGCCGAAGTCAAAGGACATCGACTCGACGCCCTGCTCGTTGTCGTCAAATTCAAATATCTGGTCCGAGAGTTCGGGGCCTCTCGTCGAATAGGAAGCCGCCCGCAGTGGCTTCAGGAAGAGAAACGAT
>Ga0233439_10000870_pt1 | contig 41256 bp, 23 predicted proteins | sample SI_123_September_6_FD_182713 | JGI IMG/M metagenome (GOLD analysis project Ga0233439, IMG submission 182713) | Seawater microbial communities from Saanich Inlet, British Columbia, Canada - SI_123_September2016_100_MG | ecosystem: Environmental > Aquatic > Marine > Inlet | place: Canada: British... | reverse complement strand
AATAATGAAAATTATGAAAAATTAACAAATATGGAAATAAAAAAAATAGAACAAAATATTAATTACGGTGTAAGAGAATTAAATAATTACAGTAAAGAAAGTTATACAATGGATTTATTTAATCCTTACTTGATATATCCAACATTAACACCTGAAAAAGCAAAAGAATATTTACAAAATGAGTATTTAATAAGATTAGATTTTATTAATAATAAACTTGAAAAATTACCAAATAAACAAGTCTTGGAACGCTTTTATAAAAGAATTGAGACCTTATTACCATATGTATCTAAAACAACTTCGGCACTAATACAAACTGAACAACAAACTGAACAACAAACTGAACAACAAACTGAACAACAAACTGAACAACAAATTGTTGATACAGGGGAAGGTTTTAATCGCTATGAACAACCAAACATAGAAAATGCTCCAACTATAACAACTTATGTTACAGGTCAGATGGCAAGCACCAATCAGGTTACTCATTTATTGTCTGAAATCTATTCCATATCTATATCAGCATATTTCTTTTCAACATTTAATAAAAATTTAGACGAAAAATTTTATTTATATTATATAGAATATGTAAACCAAAATAAATTCATAATGAATATTATTTCATCACGGGAAAAAAATACTATTATAAATCATACCAATGATAATACTGGGTTAAATTTTTGTATTAAAAATAATAAAGGAGATATAGTATTTGCAAGCAATTCTTATAATACAAATAATGTAACTAATAAATATGAACCTGTAGTCCAATATTTATGTAATAGACAATTAGCTAATCATAAATTCTTAGCAAGATTTTTAAAATATAGCGTTAATGTAGAATATATAAAAATAATTAAAAACATGATAAATTCTACATTAGAATTTAATGAAAAAGTTAACATATATTATAATGAATTTGTTACGGGGGTTCGTTATACTAAAGAAGATTTAGTTCAGATGAATGCATTTGTGTTATATGAAAAAATTTATAATATTAAATTAGAGGAAAATATAACCTCACAAGATAAAGTAGATACAGTTAAAACTGAATTTATAGATATTTATTATGAATAACTTTAAGCATAAATATTTAAAAGATATATTTTTATAATATTTAATATGTTAGTTCCAATTATATTAGGCTCTTCTAAAGATTTAAAACATGGTACTTTAATTAGTGAAGGTTTAAAAAAATATGGTTTAGATACTATTATTCGTGTATGTTCCGCTCATAAATATCCAACCCGAGTTCTCGATTTAATAAATAAATATAATAATGATGGAACTGTTCCTGTGATGGTTACTATTGCAGGTAAATCAAATGCACTTAGTGCATTAATCGATGGTTCAGTTGATATTCCTATTATTAGTTGCCCGCCCTTAAATAATGATACTATGTATGATTTATATTCATCTGTTAGTATGCCAACAGAAATTGCACCAATGGTTGTGCTTAAACCAAATAATGCTGTTATAGCGGTTTTAAAAATTTGTGGATTAATTGAACCAAAATATAGACTAGCAGTTCATGGTATTCATAAAACCAATCGTGATATTTTACGTATAGATGATATTAAGGAAAAATATAATCACATTGTTGTAACAAAACCAGAAGAAAATATAGATTGTTTAGGTGGTCTTATTCGTAATGGAAAAATTCGGGATATTTATACTATCAATAATAATGATAATCAATTAGGAATGGTTGCAACAGAACGGTTAAGTAGTTTTGATAAAGTATTAACAACCATTCCAATGAAAAGTATGGTATTAAATAAAGTAAGTGCTTGGTGGTTTAACCAAACTAAACATTTTATTCCAAACCATCTTGTTGATAGTAATTACAATGATTTATCTATTGTAGAAAAATGCACTGTTTTCCCTATTGAATTTGTTATGCGTTCCTATATGACCGGTAGCACTAAAACATCAATTTGGCAAAACTATCTTAAAGGTTCACGACATTATTGTGGTCATTCGCTTAGAGATGGTTATAAAAAAAATGATAAATTAGACCAAATTTTACTAACACCAACAACTAAATCTGATATTAGTGATGAACTTATATCTGAAAAAGAAATTTTAGAACAAAATATTATGAGTGAAGAACATTGGAATATTTGTAAAGAGTATGCTATCAAATTATTTGAATTTGGTCAAAGGGTAGCTGATAAACGTGGACTCATTCTAGTTGATACTAAATATGAGTTTGGTTTAACTGATGACGGAAGAGTTTTACTAATTGATGAAGTTCATACTCCTGATTCTAGTAGATTCTGGTTTAAACATAGTTATCAAGAAAGAATAGCAAATAGAAAAGAACCTGAAAATTTAGATAAAGAGATTATCAGAAGATGGGTAAAAGAAAATTATCAAGACCCATATACAGCTGATAATATTACTATTCCAGATGATTTACGTGATAAATTAAGTAAAGTTTATTTACAATTTTACGAATTAATTACTGGAAGCGAATTAGTATAAAAATTGATTTGGGTAAAGAAAAACTCTTTTTTTCTTTTCTTTCCAAATTAAAACTTATTAACCATTATTATATTATTACAATCAAGATTGTAATAATATAAATGTGTTAATAAAAATTGATTTGTGTTTAATACGTATAAATATAAATAATTATATCATAGTTATTTATAATTATGTCCAATATTTTGGTATTAGGCAATGGAGCAAGAGAACATGTTATCATAAATAAATTATTAGAATCTTCCAAGGTATTAAAAGTATATACATTAAATAATAATAATTCTATCAATAATACAGAAAATATTTGTAATGATATTAAAAATATAGTTGAAATATGTCAAGATAAAAAAATAGATCTTGTTGTTGTTGGCCCTGAACAATATTTAGTAGACGGGATTTATGACTTACTTTTACAAAATAATATTAAATGTTTTGGACCAAGTAAAAATGCATCAATGATAGAAGGTTGTAAAATTTTTGCCAAGAATTTAATGAATATATTCAATATACCAACAGCAAAATATAAAATATATAACAATATGAATGATGTTAGAGATATATTTTTGGGTAAATTTAATAATAATTATGTAATTAAATATCCAGGTTTAGCTGGAGGGAAAGGAGTAGTTATTCCAAATACTATATCAGAAGGTATTCAAGCTAGTATTGAAATGTTATCAAAAGATGTTGAAATTATAATTGAAGAAAAATTATATGGAGAAGAGGTATCTGTGTTAGGTTTTTGTAATGGAACCGATGTTATGTTAATGCCACAAACCCAAGATTATAAAACAATTTATGATAATAATACTGGCCCAAATACTGGAGGCATGGGTGCTATATGTCCTGCTAATGTATTAAATGAAAATGAACTTGAACAAGTAAAAATTTATATGGAAAAAATAGTAAGAGAATTAAATTATGTTGGTGTTTTATATGCAGGTTTAATGAAAACTAAAAATGGAATTTATTTTTTGGAATTTAATTGTCGATTTGGTGATCCCGAAACTCAAGTTATTCTCAATTTATTAGAAACTGATTTGTATGAAATAATAATGGCTTGTATAAACAGACAAACAATAGCTATTGTGTGGAAAAAAGAATATGCTGCAAATATTGTTCTAGCACACCAAGATTACCCCGAAAGTAAATTAGATGAACCAATTAAAATTAATATTGGGAATATGCATAAATCCATAAAATTATATTATGGAAATATTAATAATGGATATACAACTGGCGGGCGTGTATTATCAATAGTTTGTACTGCTGATACTCTCTATAAAGCACTTGCTATTATTTATAATAATATTAACAAAGTATCTTTTGATGGTAGTTATTATCGAAAAGATATTGGTATAAACCAATTAATAAAAAAAAGTCCATTAATCGCTCCCCATATTGCTATTTTAGGTTCAACAAATGGTACAAGCTGTCTTGGATTATTAAAAGGTATTATGAATAAAGAAATAAGTGCTAATGTTAAGGTTATAGTAACTGATAAAAAAAATGCTGGAATTCTAGAAAAAGCAAAAGAATATAATATACCTTTTATTTATCTACCTAAAAAAGATTTATCAAAAGAACAATACGATGAAATATTAGTTAATTTACTTCGTTGTTATCAAATAGACCTTGTGTTTTTAGTTGGCTACATGAAAATAGTATCAAAAGTATTAATAGATGAATATAAAGATAGAATATTAAATATACATCCTTCATTATTACCTAAATATAATGGTATGATGGATTTAAATGTTCATCAAGCAGTTTTAGATAACAATGAAAAAGTTAGTGGTTGTACCTTACATGTAGTAACTGAAGAGGTTGATGGGGGTCGAATAGTATTACAATCACAGTGCTTGATAAATGAGGATAATGTAGATACTTTAAAAGAAAAAGTCCAGAAACTAGAAACAGAATGTATTATTAATTATATTAAAATTTTTAGTAGTTTTAAAATTGGTTATAGTGTTGATATCGAACAGGGTAATCGTTTTGTTGAAATGTTAAAAAAAGATAACAATAAAATAGGTGGTTTTTGTTCTTTAGTGAAATATCAAGATACTATTTTAGGAGTAGCAGCAGATGGAGTAGGAACTAAATTAGATATAGCAAATGATTATAATATGTTGGACACAATAGGAATTGATTTAGTAGCAATGAATGTAAATGATTTAATAGCTTGTGGTATAACACCTTTATTCTTTTTAGATTATATTGCAATTGATAAGATGGATGTTAATAAATGTAACAAGCTATTGAATGGGATTAAAGAAGGCTGTCGTATTGCTAAATGTGAATTAATTGGAGGAGAAACTGCAGAAATGAATGGTATATATTTTAATAACAAATTTGATGTTGCTGGATTTGCAATCGGAGGAGTTTCGCAAAGCGAAACAACTCTTCTACCTAAAATAAATATGATGGATGAAAATTGTGTTATTTATGGGCTTCGGTCAAATGGAATACATTCTAATGGTTATACATTAGTTAGAAAATTGTTAAAATATCATACTTTTAATATTAGTACCATATTAAAACCAACTATAATTTATATGCAAGTATTAGAAATGTTAGCAGATTATCCAGAAGTAGTTTTAGGCGCGGCTCATATAACAGGAGGTGGATTTATTGATAATATTCCCCGAGTTCTACCAGACCATTTGACTTTTAAAATAACTGAAACTTGGGATAGACCAAGTGTATTTAATTGGATTCAGAATAAAAGTCAATTATCTGATAATGAAATGGAAAAAACATTTAATTGTGGAATTGGTATGGTTTTAGTATTAAAAAATCCAACACGTGAATTTATTGAGAACTATAATTTAATTAAATTAGGTAATTTAGTGGTAAAACATTCTTTTATCAGTCAAGACCATTAAAATATCATATTTATTACAACTTTGAATAACTATATCATCTCTAATACTTCCTCCTGGTTGAATAATATATTTTACTCCATATTCATTTGCTACATCAATATTATCACTAAAAGGAAAGAAACCATCGGATGCTAAACAAATATGATTTATTTTTTGTTGTAAAAATTTTCCTTTGTCTTTAAGCAGACCAGTATTTATCAAGTTATATTCACTATTAATAATATCCTGTTTCTTGACACCTTCGCGTTTTAATTGTTGTCGTAATTCTAGTACATCCGGATGATGACGCAAAAACCAAGTTTTCATTTTATTTCCTGCTAATCTAACACAATCTACTCTATTCTGTTGTCCCGCACCAACACCTAATACTTGTCCATTATATGAAAAAGCAACAGAATTTGAAGGTGTGTATTTTAATAATATATTAGCTAACATTAAATCCGTTTTATTCATATTGGAAAATTCTTTATTATTAGTAGGTATATTAGTAAACCATGTATCAGATATTATGGCATTATTTTTATTTGAAGATAAACAAAGTCCGTTGTATTCTTTATATTCAACTGTTAATGTATCATTAATTTCACCTTGTAAAATGATATATTTACCAGATTTTTTTTTCTTTAAAATATCTAATGCCATTTCATCATATCCCAATGCTATTATTCCATCACTAACTTGTGATGAAATACATTTTGCAGTTTCTACATCAACAATTCCGCTAATTGCAACAAAATCACCAAATGATGATAATGGATCAATATTTCTTGCTCGTAAAAACGTTATCGCTAAACTACTAGTATATTCATTAACACTAAAATAATTTTGTTCATAATCAGTTATTCCATAATTAATAGCTAAACCTGTTGGTGTAGTATGTTTAAAAGATGTTACTGCTTCATAACCAACTACATTTTTAACTTCACATACTAACTTCCATGATTGAACTGCATCAATTACATTAATATAACCTGGTTTTCCATTTAGTATAGTAAAAGGTAATTCATTATTATCAATAGATAAAATATTTGCATTTTCTTGATATGGATTTAATCCATACTTGAGTGGAATTTTTTTAGTAAAAGTTCGATATATTGTATTATTATCAAAATACATCCCAATATCCATATCATAACTAGCAATATACTTGAAAGCACCAGTTGCTAATTTTTTTCTATATTCGATAGTGTTATTTGTATTAATATAATCATTATATTGTTCTGGATTTGTTAGAACACTAATATGTTTATAATTTTTTGCTCCTGCTCGTATTAACGAAACTCCACCAATATCTATATTTTCAATTGCTTCTTCTTCTGAATGTTCCTGACTTGTAACTTGTTTAAAAGGATACAAATTTACAACAACTAAATCAAACATAATTAAGTTATTATTATTCATATCAGCCACATGTTCTAATTTATCAGAATCAGCTAATAACCCTCCATATACTTTTGGGTGCAATGTTTTTACTCTACCACCAAGTATTTCTGGAAATTCTGTTAAATCAGAAATTTTACATAAATAATTTGATAATTTATTTGAATTAATATAATTAAAAGTCCCACCACTAGTCCAAATGTTATAGTAACAATCTTGATTATTTAGATAGTTAATTAAAATATCTAAATTGGTTTTATCATAAACACTAATAATAGCATTTTTAACCGGTAGTTCATCCATATATGAATGACCTAAATAATTATTTAAATGTATTAAAATATATATTTTATTTTTATTAACCAAAAATCGATAGTTCAAAATTTTTGATAGTATTGTTAAAAAATTGGATAGATTTTGTTAAATCTTTTAAATCTTGGAAAATAACTTTATCTATTTGATAATATCGTGCTATTTCTTCAGGTGTTTTGTGATATGAAATTAAATCATTATTATTTGGTATATCTATTCCATATTTATTTTTAAATTTAATTTCTGGAGAACATGAAACAACAACTATTTTATTAGCTCCCTTTTTTAAAAGTAATTGAGTTATATGTTTCATAGTATTCCCTCGAACAATAGAATCATCAACTATTATTAAATTTTTACTTTTCACAAATTGACTAATTACATTTAATTTCTTTTTAATATTTTTCTGTCTTAATTTTTGATTACTCATTATAAAGGTTCTATTAACATATCTATTTTTAATAATCGCTTCGATGTATGGTATATTTAAAGCAGTTGATATACTTTGCGCACAAGGTCTACTTGCATCGGGAATAGGAACAACGTAATCAAATTGATTTATAATAATTTCTTTTTTTATTTTTTTAGCAAGAATTTCACCCATTTTCATTCTGGCTTGATAAACAGATACACCATATATTGTAGAATCTGCTCGTGCTAGATATATCCATTCAAAGATACATGGTTTCATTTCAAAATTAATCGATTTACTTATATCATGTTTAATAACTTGATTATTTCGGAAAATTAAAATATCACCACCATAAATATCGTTAATAGTATCATAACCTAAACAATCTAATGAAACACTTTCTGAACTAATCAAGTAATCATTTTCTTTTTTACCATAAATTAAAGGACGTATACTATGCTTATCTTTAAATACAACCATTCCATACCCAACAATAATTGCAATTACACTAAATGAACCTTCTATTATAATGATCAAATGATAAATAATTTTTTGGATAATATCATCAGTTAATATATCATATTTGTTTATTTCATTAGATAATATATTTAATAATAACTCGGAATCTGAATTAGTATCATAGTTTATTTTATTATATTTACAAAATTTTATTAATTGTTCCGATAATGAAATATGTCCATTATGAACCAAAATAACTTTATGTTTACCATTTTTAATTAATGGTTGGGTTTCTGTAATACCTATCTTACCAAAAGTTCTATATCTAACATGCCCAATCCCTATATTCCCATCTAAATCATCTATATTATTTTCACTAATTAAACCTTTATTTTTAGAATAATTTATAATATTATTATTTACTGTAACAAAACCATAAGAATCTTGTCCACGATGTTGTAAGTGATATAAACTTTCATACAAATCATATATTACCTTTTTGTTAGAAATGGAAATTAATCCAGTTATGCCACACATACTATAATAATATGATAGCGATTTTTAAATATAAATAAAAACTGAATATATTTTAAATTATATTATTATATCCTTTATCTTAAAATGGCTAACCGAAAGTTATTAATAAATACAATAAGTGAACCAAAAAAACAACAACTAGTTCTTAGTGATGAAAAAAAAGTGGATGTTAATGAAAAATTAAAATCTCCAATTTGTAGTTTTTTAGGACATGTCGATGCTGGTAAAACCTCTCTGATGGATACTATTAGGGGAACTAACATACAATCAGAAGAAGCAGGTGGAATCACTCAATCAATAGGTTCAAGTTTTGTTTCTATTGAAAATATTGTTGATATTACCAAAGAAATAAATGGAAAATTTCAAGTCACACCTGAAATACCAGGTATTATAATTATAGATACACCTGGTCATGCAGCATTTAATGTTTTACGAGAAAGAGGTTCATCGTTATGCGATATTGCTATTTTAGTAGTTGAAATAAACGATGGTGTAAAACCCCAAACAATAGAATCAGTAAAATTATTACGAGAAAAAAAAATTCCATTTGTAATCGCTGCAACTAAATTAGATACCATAAATGATTATATAATAACCAATGAAACCAGTTTAAGAAAAGTATTTAAGAAACAATCGAAAAATACTATTCAAATAATTGAAACATGTTTAGAGGATATTAAATATGAACTAAGCAAAGAAGGTGTAAATTGTGAATTCTATTTTAAAAATAAAAAACCAAATTCGATTTATAGTATTATTCCAATATCATCAAAAACTAAAGAAGGATTATCTGATCTACTATCTCTACTTGTTTATATTTCTCAAAATTGGATGAATAATAAAATAACATATATTGATAAAGTAGATGCAACTATTATGGAATGTGTTCAAGATACTAAATTAGGTTGGATATTAGATGTTATCGTTAAAAACGGAACAATAAAAATAGGTGATAAATTTGCAGTATCGGGTAAAGATGGTGAAAGAATAGTAACTGTTAGAAAATTATTAATTAAATGTTCAAACAACAGTTTACAAGAAGTACCTTGTGTAAGAGCATCATGTGGTGTTCGTATAATGGGTTCTAATTGTAACAAGTGTTATGCAGGAACAAAAATTCATCCAATAGAAACAAATGAATATGATGCTTTGGAAAAAGCTAAATATGAAATGGAACATTTTTGGGATAAGTTTAAATTAAATAAAACTGGGGTCTGTTTACAAGCTGCAACATTTGGTGAAATAGATGCCATGTATCAAGTATTTAAAAAAGATAATATTCCAATAATGAATCTAAATTTAAATAAACTACAAGAAAGAGATATTGAACGGTTACAAGGTAAAATAGAGAATATTGAAGATACTGAATTTAAAACATTATTATATTTTGGAAAAATAACACCCAAAGAAGAACAATTATATTATAAGCTGTCAAAAGACAAAGGAATTCATTTTATTCATTCAGAAATTATTTATGATTTACTAGATAAATATAATAAATATCATCAAGAATGTTTAAAACATAGACAAAAAGACTTGATTGATAAAGGGTCAGCAGTTTATCCTTGTAAATTAAGAATATTTAGTCATCATATTTATTTGAATGGTGGTGCAGGACATTTATTATTTGGTGTTAAAGTCAAAGAAGGAAGATTACGAATTGGTTCTCCACTTTATATCAAACAAAATAAATACAAGGTAGATGCTAATAAAAAAAAAATAATAACAAATGTATCTGAAAAAGGATTTGAATTAGGAAAAGTTATATCTATCCAAAAAAATAATACAGATATTGAATTAGCCGATCAAGGAGATGAAGTATGTATTCGGTTGGATAATCCAAATTATTTATCTTATGGTAGACATTTTGATAATAAAGATACTATTATATCGAAATTAACTCGTGAAAGTATTGATATTTTGAAAAAAGACTATCGTGAGGAAATGGCTAAAGAAGATTGGATGTTAGTTATTGAATTAATGAAGGATTTAGATATAGAACGAAAAACATAGTAACAAAAGCAACGCTTTTATGCGATGCATGACTTGCATAAAAATTGATTTGTTTTCCTTATGGCATATTATATTTCTTTATTAATTATGGTAAATTTTAAAACATTATTAAACATTATAATTATAATCGTATTAATAAGTATATTTGGTACATTTTTTGGATGGGCTAATATGGCTAGTTCAACTGATATAAAACATACTTGTACGAGTTCAATTCAAACTGAATATGGTGACATATATGATTTGTTTCTAACCAAAGAAAATAATACAGCTGAACTTACAATATGTAATTCACAATATACATGTAATAATTTAATGGTTACACCAAAAAATATTGTCGAATTGATTATGAATATAAAGTTAAAAATAACAGATGAAGATTTTGATAAACAATTTACAAAAAATACAAATTGTTTAATAAATGGACTAGAAATTGAACAATATAATCAACCAGCATATGTATTATTTATGTATGGATATTCACTTTGTATGTTTATATTTATAATGTATACCTGTTCTAATTGTTTTTCAAGACAACGTAATGAAGAATAATAAATTATAAAGATTAGTACCTTTTTTTATTAATGAAATGTTATTTATGTAATACAAGTGTTACTATTGTATCACAAATAAAATCTGGAGAGCATACTAAAAATATTGGTATTGAAATAGAACCTGATAAATATATCTGCTTACCATGTGAAGAAGTATCTATGTTTTTTGAAAATGATAAAATCAGAGAGAAAAAACCGGATTGCAATCAAGATTGCAGAGTTAATTCTAAAACTCCCATAATAACAGAATACAAATGTATTAATTGTAAACAACAATATAGTGGGTCAAGTTGTGATAAATGTGATACTATAAACCCATTATATTGTAGACAAGCTAAGAAGAAACATAATAAACGTAAAAAATAAGTTTTTAAGAAAAACATATCTTATTCTATATAATGAATGAAATTGATTGGTATACGATTGATATTAAAATAAAAAATGTAAAAAATCCATTAGCTTTTATTTATATTATAATAAAAAAAGGTAATTGTATTGATGAAGATATGGCTTTATTATTAAGATATTTTTTAAAATATCATAGTAAAATTGCATTAGAACATGATTTATTACAATTTAGTGTTTTATTAAAAGATTATCCTTTGTCAATATCTATACTAAAAGATTTTTATTCCTTAATTAAAAAACAACTTAATTTATTAGATATATTAAAAACAATTAAAAAAGGGTTTCATAAAAAATCATTTTGGAAATTAGATATAAATAAACAAATTATTAGATTTAAAGAAATTCATCATCAATTCTTAGCTATTTTTGATTGTGCCATTGGCCCTATTATGTTTCATTTAAAATTAAAGACATTGGTTAATAGTAATATTAATATTGATATTCATGTAAATGAAATGTATAACAGATTGATTTTACTCTATAAATTATTTAATTACGCTTTTTTTTATAATAATAAAATATTAATTGTAGATAATATCGAATTTACTGATATGGAGTTCATTAATCAAGTTAAATACATGGAATATGTTTTTATGAAAACAAATAAAGTTATTATTAACACTATTAATTCTTTTCAATTATATGAATCTATAAGAACACAATTAGAAAATCTATTAAATCCGATACCAATTAATATACAGATTGATCTAGTGCAATCTGAAATAGAATGCGATGATATTAGTTTTATGTTAGGAATAAAATAATAATTCGCCTTGACCGTTTTTAATTGTTAGAATATTATATTTGGTATAAATTATTTTAAATTCAATACCTAATTTATTGGGATTATTTATATTACTTTGGTATTCATCATATATTGTTTCATCTAGGATAACAGAAATATTTTGACCTGATATATTTGACATATTAGTACTACCCGTTGGTTGAAATTCACAAGGATCAAACGAAAATTGTTTATAATATACACCATCGGGCAAAGTAGCATTCAAATACAAATATGCTAAAATACTATTATATTCGGTTTTAACATCATTGTGTTCTATTAGATTATGTTCGTTAGCAATATTAATTTCAATTGAATCTAATATATTTCCTGAAAGAATACTATAATTTTTAAATTTACTTTGTTCAGATTTACTATATCGAGTAATTCCATTTTTATTTAATTTTAATCTGCTAAAATAATATAATTCTTTAATTAAACCACTTATGTCACTCAATGAATCATGATAACTCATATTATTTATATCTAAAATTACTTCATGGTGTGTATTTATTAAATATTCTAGATTACTTGATGCAAAGGATTTTTTTTCAATATTATCGATAAATCCATATTCTGCTAAGAGTGCTACTTTTGGTCTTGGTATAATATTGATTAAATAATTATATTCAATAAAATAATGATAACCCATAATTAACATTTTAGTATCTTCAGATATATTAGTATTTGACTTGATATTATTTTTCATATAAATCCATTCATTTAATCCCATAACTTGATTTCCATCATCATCAGTAGTACTATATTCATCTAATATACTAGTACTATCAATTCCTTTGTAATTGGAATCTAAACTATATTTATTAATTTTGGTAAATGTATATTTGTAAATATGTTCTGGTAAGACTAATTTAACACTGCTATAACTAAATGAACCAAATGTTTTTTCAATAATAGTATTATTATTGCTAACAGAATGTTCATGTCTAGGTATCTCAATAGTTAAGTTGGTATTATATTCAGTTTCCCAATCATTTAAATATATCAAATTATTAATGTCATTAATTTTACTGCTTATTTTTAAATTACTATTTTGTAATCCTATTAATGGAAGTGCATTACTTGGAGTATCATTATCACAGAAAGAGAATAATAAGGGGATATATATTATTTTAGGATAACTTGAATTATTATATATATCACTTGTATTTCCTGTCATAGAATTATAATTTTCAATGTAATCAATATGACCATTATGTTTTTGATAAATATGTAAAAAATCATTAGTGTATGTATCAACAATATATCCATTTAAATTAAATTCAAAATAATTAAAATAATAATGTGATAAATTATCTACCCATTTATAAAAAAGTTCGCCTGTATTAACTGTTTTATATTTCTTTTCTTGATATATTTTATTACTATAATAATATTTAATATAATTATTAATATTATTGTATTTTTTAGTAATATCTGTTTCAATCATAGTAACAATTTCATTTACATTTGGATAAGTCGTATTAAATTGACTTGAATTTATATTCAATCCAATAATATAACCTATTATATTTATTTCATCTATTAAAGTTGAATTTATTAGCAATTGGTATTGATAAAGTTTGTCATATTTATTGATAAGAGTTTGTATTCGACTTTGTAAAAATTCAATGGTAAAATTATTTATTTTTAATAATTTTTTAACTTCAATATAAATTAATAATTGGATATTAGCATAATTATATAAATTAACGTATTTCGAATTCCAATAATCTATATCTGTTTGAATATTAGATAATAAATTTTGTTTATATTTAACAAAATCATCATATCCTGTTGGGTTTATTTTTTTAAGAAGAGTGTCATCCCATGTTATATTAGGCATTTCGACTTCAAAAAAACATCGATGTAACAAATCTCCATTCATTGGAATATCGAATGATATATTTTGTCCATAATTAAATACTTGTGTCATTTCTATTTTTTTCATTTCCAAACTAAATGGTGTATGATTTTTTCTTTGAAACGATTCAGTAAAATAAAAATTAGTATTTGTAGCATCTTGATTACTTAGTTGAACTAATTTCTTTGACATTTATTAATTTAAAGTAACTTAGGTTTTAAATTAATAAATTATATTATTTTTTATAAAGTAATATTTAAATTGAAGTATTAAGCACGTATATTAGCATCAACTGCACCAATAATTGGTGTAGCAGAAAGATCTCCAATAATAATACCACTACTCATTGATGTGGCTGATGTAGTTAGGTCTACCTTATTGCTCGAATTTATGTAATCTGCTGCTGTATAAACAGTAGTTTGTTTTATTAAATCGACAACGTTATCATCCCATGATGCTAATACAGGTTTGAGTATAACATTAAATAATGATAAACCAGCAATTACAGTAACTACAGTTCTTCCCCAGTTTACAGGCTCATCTGCACCTAACCAACCAGATACATAACGATGTACAGTTAAAAGAACAAGGGTATTTACAATATCATTTATTAATAGCATACGTTTTTCAGTATAATTAGCGGTTTTTTGTATCCATGCTAGAAGTTTAGGTGTAAGTAACATATTAGTAATAACACCAGCTGCGACACCAGCAACACCAGCACCCCATTTTGCGTCAAGAAAACTGCCTTCTGAACCAGCTAATTGACGGTTAAGAGCGTGAGCTACAACAAGAGTTATTAATAAAGAGACAAGTGAAATAGTTTGTTGTTTAGTAAACATCTATATATTATATACGAGAATAAAAATTTATAATATTTTTTAAATTAGTTTGTATATAAACAAGAATATTTAATATATTAATATGAAAAAGTTTTTAGATTATAAATTTATACTGTTATTATCTCTAAGTTTAATAGTATATTTATTGTATAGAGAAATTGAGCTTATATCCAAACGATTAAATAATATGGAAAAAAATATAAATAATTTAATAACATATAAACCAATACATGAAAATTTAGATGCTATAAACAGTTTTCCTGAATTAAATATGGTAGATAATTATTCTATCAAAAGTTCTGATTCTAATAGTATATTAAAATACGAAGATGATAATATTACACAAAATGATGTTGAACAAATTATTATGGGTGCAATAAATCATACACCAATCACGGAATTTAACATGAATCCAGTATTGTCTGAAAATAATTATTCTGATAATATTATGAATACTACTGATGATGATATAGAAAATACCGCCGATGATATTAGTATTATAAATAATACATTAGAAGAATTTAGTAATGAAATAACTGAGGAAGTCCCAATTTACTCGAATGATAATGAAGATGATAATCATACGTCAATTATTGAAAGTTTAGAAGATATGACTCGAAATATCAAAATAGACTATAGTATTGATACGTTATTAAAAAATAAATTAAAAGAATTACAAGAAATAGCTCAAACTTTAAATATATCAATTAATCATAATGATAATAATAAGCGTAAAACTAAACTTCAATTGGCACAAGAAATAATTTCTGGAAAAAAAATATCTAAAATATAATATATGAGTGATTTAAATAATAAATATGGAACTTCTAACCTATGTCCAGCTATTATGTCTGATGGAAGAGGTGTAAAAACTAATTTTCAAAATAGCCATAACAATACTGCCGATCTCCGTAAAACATTAAACGCTACTGGTTCTTATGACTTTAGATCTAAATTACAAAAAGAAGGTAGTGGATTAGTTGATGGAACTTTGTTTCAAAATATTAGTGAATTTTCTTGCAAAGAAGTCCCACATGGTAATGTGAAGCTAAGTCCTAAAATTAATCTTGATAATGGACCCAAAGCATCATTTTTAGATGCATTTAAACCAATAACAGAATAAAGATTTATATGTGCATCATTGCTGTTAACAATACAAACTGTATTGCACGCAGATTAACACATATAATCTAACTTTCTTAACACAATTAGCATAAATAAATGTATAACATATTTATTTATGATAATGTAGCACCATTACTACTTAGAACAATAAAATTAGTTGTACTTGTTCCATATAATGTTATGCTATTATCAACTCCTGAAAAAGTAATAGTAGTATTTGACCCAAAACTAAAATTAGCACCAGATGTTAAAGCAATTGTTGCAGTACTTGAACTACTATTATAAATAATTAATACCATGCCAACTTGTGGGGTTAATTCTGTCATAGCAATAGCCCCTGAAAGCGCCCATACAGTATTAGTATAATCTGCTGTTACAAGTGCTGCTGACGCACTAAATGTTTTAATATCATTATCTGCTGATAATAGTTTTAGATTTTTAGATATAATGATTGAATTATCTACTATATCTGATGAACCTAAATTTATATCAAGTGCAGTATATAATCCTGTTGGATCGGATACAGTAGCTGCATTTAAAGCCCATCCTTTATTAGAATTACCTGTTGTAATACCTAATTTAACAGGCCCAGTAATTTCTAAATCAAATCCAAGTAACCCAGTAGTACCATTTGTACTCACGGGAATGGTAGAACCATCTGTATTTGAAAAATAAATTGTTAAATTATTTGATGTAGCCGTTATACTATTTTTTACAATATTTGGTATACCTGCAAAACTACCAATAGCTGTATGCGGGGTAACAGTAATATTAGGCTGTTGAACATATTTTTTTCCAAAAGTTAATTCGAAACTTTCATTAGCTCCTGAAATTACATATTTAATATAAAATCCACTTGGTAAATTAGATGAACTCGGAGATGATAAATGATTAACAGTAGTAGCATTAGAGCTATCATTAGATGCAATGATAGAATCAGTAGGGATAGCAGTTGAACCGGTATTAAATACACCTTTACTACTGTCTTTTCCGATAGAAACACGTATAGTATATAAATTAGATTCGGCTGAATTAATTGGTCTAAATAATGGCATTGTTATATAAAATATATAGTTATTTTTTAAATATAATTTTACAATATGTGCATCATTACACGCAGATTAACATATATGCAATCCTGATTGCATATATGTTATGTATAGATACTACGGGATTATAATAGGGGTATTCGCTTTTGTATCATAATAATTTCATCTTGTTGTTTTTTTATCAATTTATTTAGTTGATAAATATACACATGAGCTTTTTCAAGTTCTTCTAGGATATTTTCCATTCTATTTTCTGATTTAAATAATTTAATAAAGCTATTATAATTATTATTTGATGCTACAGCTGGTAAATGTTTCTGATTAAACATAAATTCTCCGTGTTCCTCAATAGTTTCTAACTTGTATGATTTATCAAACACATAATCGGCAACACCTGATAGAATAGATGCATTATAAAATTTTTTAGAATCCGAATAGTCATCATTAAAAGTATAACTAAATGTACCAACCGTCGAAGCATCAATTTCAGTATATGATAACCATCTTTCATCAACTAAATAAACTGTATTATATAAAGATGCATCTACAATCCAATCAGTTAGGTCAGCAGATAAAAAGAGACCATCGGTTAAATTGGCTGGATTAACACCAATATTCGTCCATGTAGTATCTTGTTCAAAAGAATCAGGATCAGTTAAATAACTTGCACCAACTATTACATTATCTGGAGTTGAATCAATTAATATAGGAGGTAATGTTTCTAATTTAAACCCTTCTTTTATAGATATAACGTCACTAGTTGATGTAGCAGTTAAAAAACTATTAGTATAACCATATACTTCTAAAATAAGATCATTTGCAGATGTAGTTGTAAAGGTATAATTATCTTGTTGTAAATATTTACCATGAATATCTACAAGAAAAACTTGCATACCTGTTTTGACTGATCCTGTATTAGTAATATCATATCTTTTAACTAATTTAAAAGCATTATTCGTTGATATATCGGAAAAATAATAATAGGTATTTAAAAAATATATATTTGATATATCGGTAACTGTTGCACCATCAATAGAAATAATTAATGTTTCTGCTGTTGTTATATTATAAATTGATTTTAAATCTGTTATTGCAATCTCCTTTTGAAAATTTGTTAATCCAGATGCTAAACTAATAACTACTTTGATTGAACTGTCGCTAAATGTAAATTCAAGATAAGTAAAATCAATACTACTATCTAAAGCAAGTAATGCAGATTTAATTGTAGCTTCTAATGTTGTTAAATTTGTAGAACCATAATTTAAATTAAAATAAAAAGTAACACTTTCAGGGTCACAATTAGATAATTTACAATCATTAAAAAATAAATTTTCATTAACAACATGTAATTTATTACTTGTGTTACTAATATATATATTATCTTTAACTGTTAAATCCGAATTTAATGTAATATTGGCAAATGTATATAAATCATAGTCTTCAGTAATGCACCAAGGCGATATAGTATTTGTCATATCATGTGTACTTTCACTAATAATATTTGTTACCGTTTCATTAAATATATTGGTTTCACTAAGATATGTTGATATAGTTGTTATATTGTTAATAATTTCCGTAGTTACAATATTATTTACAGTTTCATTGAATACAGTTGATTCATTTAAATTGTTAGTAATATTAGTAATTATATCATTATAATTGTTAGTAACTTGTGTTGTAATTACATTACTTACAACATTATTAAAAATCTGTGTATTACCCATTACTGTAGTAATATTGTTTGTTACATTATTGATATTATTAACAATATTAGTATTAATTTCATTATTAACAATTTCTGTAAAAAAATTAGTAGCACCCATAACCGTTGTAATGTTATTGGTAATATTATTAATATTATTAACAATTTGATTGTTAATTTCATTATTTACGACTTCATTAAATATATTGGAATTACCTAATACTTGTGTAAAGTTTTTAACAACACTTTGACTAACAATAGTTCTTTGAATTTGTTTCGAAATAATATCTCTTTCTGTTTTATTAACATCACCACCAAATGTTACACTTCTATTAGATGTGCTAAGAGTTTTAATTATAGCTGGTGGACCATATTTAAATATCTGTTGATGCATTGGTTTATGTTTTTTATGTTGAAACATTATAATACTATATATCTATTTTATAACTTTAAAAAAAAACTATATTAATATATATATGACAAATAGATTTGATAAACCATACAGAAATATATACCAAATTGATAGTAGAAAGATTGGAGAATTATTTAGTATAGCAAGTGATATGAATTCAACAGATATTAAGAGATATAGTTTGATAGAAAAAGTTCCACTTGCTGTTACCGATATGAATGGGAATAATTTAATTCATAAAGTATTACAAGAACCAGATAAAAGTAAAACAGAGTATCAACGATTAAACATGATACGTTTTTTATTCAATGAAAATGTTAATCCGGATGCTCCAAATTCTGAAAATATGACACCCTTACATCTAGCTTGTATGAAACAATATGAAAGTATTGTCAAATATTTACTGGAAATTGGGGTAAATGCAAATTATCAAGATAGTATTGGTAATAATTGTTTACATTATTTATTAGCAAGTAATTTTATTTTAGATAGAGATGAAACAAAAAAAAGTCTAATTCCATTACCAAAAAGAAAAGATACTGAAAAAATAAAAGGCTTGACAGAAGCTAGAAAAAATATATGGGAACTAATAAAAGATTCTAAATATATTGTTTCAATAAAAAAGACTTTGGAAAATTCAATTAGTGCAAGTTCTCAAGAACGATCGATAGTTGCAGAATTCCAAAATAGAATACAGGAACAAACGTTTAACCTAGCTAAAAAGGACGATTTAGATAAATTAAAAGAGTTACAAGGTATATCAATTACTAAATTTCGTCAAATTTTAGAACGTGATTGGAGTAATTTTCCTGATATTAATGAATTAACTATACATGAACGAAAAGATAATACGTCTTGGCCTGATAATTATGAAAACGCAATAATTAAAAACTATGATTATAAAGTTGATATTAAGAATCAAGTGGATAAAGCGATTGATAATATAGTAAAAGAAACTAAGTTGGTTAAGGTAACCAATACAAAGCAAGAGATAATGCAAGAGCTAAATACCGAAAACCGTAATGCACTAACTGATTTTGTTAATATACCAGGACTTGTAAATTTTGACCAAACTTATTTAGAAGGTAATATGAATCATAAATTAAAGTATAGAGAACTTAACAAAGATAGAAGACATCCATTAGCAGTAGATAATGCTGATAATATAATAGATTGGGATAATCATACTTTTGCAGGTGGTTCTAGATTAATTGAAATAACAGATGAACTAGACAATGATAAAATAAACCAATTATTAGCCCTAGATAGTTTAGAAGAAAAAGTAAGTAATATGGCTAATACATTAGTTAGAGATTGGAATAATTTTAATGTTATAGGTAATACTGATGATGCTTTTATAAACTATATATATGATGTTATTTTACAAAAGAATACCCTAGTTGATACTGAAAATAATTTAAGAGATTTACTAGTAGCTGCCGATTTATTAGCATTAGTACAGTTAATTGAAAAAAGACAAGAATATGATTCCAAATCATGGTTATATACATTTATAAATGCAAGTTTATGTAATTTAGATCAAGACACTCATTTAACAAGTGAAATGAGACAGGCATTAATTTTACTAGTATCAGCTTATGCTAATACTGAAACAGATTTAGAATTATCTATTTCACAAGTTCTTCGACCACAATTAATAGGTGATATAATTGATGCTCAAGGTAATATAGATAAAATATACCCAGCATGGATATACTGTTTATTAAGTAAAGATAAAACAGCTGCTTTAGTAGCTAAAGTAACAATAGATCCTTTTTCTCCCCTTTTACTACTAGATGATAATAATAATATGTTAAAATCAATAATAGAATTAGCAGAAAAATACTTTGATGATAAAACTATTCCTAATAAAGATGATCTAGACTGGATTGGTATTGATATAACAAAATATAATTCATGCGAAGTATTATGTGCTGCTATTATGAAATATTACTCTGAAATGCCCCAAAAACCTATCTTACAAAATGTAGTTGATACTATTAGTTTAATTAGATATCATTATATAACTGATGCAGCAAATCCATCAATGATAAACCGTCTCAAAACTCTATACTTGCCCCCATTAGCCCAAAATGATATTAGTAATATTAAAGGACAAATTAAATTATTACGAGGCCATTATTCATTAGATTATGCTGAAATGTACCGACCACAAGATTATTTTAAAAAAATATTTTCTTCATCTCAAGATATTGATTTACTTGAGCAAATAACAGAATTTCAAATACCAAGTAAATTAAATTATTATATATCACAAGATAAAGATTTCTTTGAAAAACAAGGTAATCTTACTGATACACAAAAATTATATTTACTTAAACAGATTGAAGCTAATCATTTAGGTTTATCTTATCTTGGCTTAATACCAGAGCTTGAACATGTGGATGATGTTCCTAATGTAAACGGTGGAGCAGTTATTAACACACAGTTGAATTTATTCGGTTATATGAACGCTTTACCTCCACCTCCGCATCAACTGGCATCAGAATACTTTTTAGTTGCTACGAATGACCAATACAGACCACCAACACAGTCATCATATGATGCTTTGCTACAGAATTTTATTAATCGACTAATTGAAATGGAAAATATAGTCAAGACTGTTTTATCTAGAGTGTTTACTGAATTTAAAAAGGGTAATTCTAGATTATATAGTAAAGCAATAGTATATTGTTATCCAGTATTAGTTGCTGTTGAATCACATAAGAATTTTTTAATGAAAATATACAAAAGCCAGCCTACTAATATCACTAGCAATTTGGATAGAAATATAAATAAAATTAATGGGATGTTATATCTTTACTATTATTTAGAAACAGCAAAAGATAAACAAGTAAAAATACCAAAATTCATTTATCATCAATTTGAATCAAATCAACCATTTGTCGTTTTTGACAAGGAAGATACTCCCATTGTTTATCCAGGTAATCCGATTGAAGGTACAGATGACGCTGACGCTGAAACAGACACAACAGATGATAACTATAAACAAGAAGGTGTATATAAAGCTAGACCCGTATCAAGCTATAATAGTTTTGTTGATGATTTTAAAAATAGAAGATTTTTTGTTAGTAGACACATAATTAAAAATGCTCTTATTCAAGAAAAAAATAGTGCATTACCACCATCATTAAAAGCAGTTTTACGTGATTTTTATAAATATAATACCATTAATCTAATTTTAGAACAATTCGAACAAACAAATATAGATAGAACTATAGGTTTTATTGGTGATGAACTTATTACGTTACCAGAAAACACTAGAGATGAATTAAAAGACTTTCAAAAAATGTATATAGTAGCTAAAATGATTGAGAATTTAGTTCAAATGATGTTAAGAGATCATACTTTTGCAGTTGGAAATAAAATATATGAACAAGTTATTCAAACTACAGATTACTCTAAAAATATAAAAGAAACAAGAAATTTATTCGACAAAGTAGAATTTGCAGTTGAATTAGCTAAACCAATAACTGAAAATGATTTAGAAGGCGTATTTCTAGGAAAAAAACTAAAACATCTATTGAATTTCTACAAATTTAGTATGGAATTACATCCAAAAGAAAAATTTATTATTTACCCAAATAATTATACTAGTACTAATCTACTAAAAAGTAAATTTTATTCAGATATTAATGACAAAGTATTAGACGAATTAATTAATAGCCATTGTAATATTTTTAGTATAAATATTGAAGGTGAAACTCCTCTATCATTTATATTAAAAAACTATCATTATAAGGTTTTGGAGAAATGGAAAACTAAATTACCAAATTCTCGAGATGATAATTCCGTAGAATTACTAAAACAAGAATATGTAAATCATCTATTTAAATTTACAAACGGACAAGAAAAATATTATGACCAATTAAAAAAATTTACTGAACCACAATATTGTGAAATCGAAAGTATGATAAAAGGCAATGATGATTTCAATAATAATATTTTAGTTAATCTAGATATTTCATTCGTATTATGTAATTATTTAACACAACAATATTTAACAAAAGATAATACTGTTCCAACAGACTTATATTATAGTGATACGGTTAATTTTGATACAGCTGATAGGAACCAAATTTTCCTTGGTAAAGATATAGATTTCAGTACAATATTTCCTGTTAATATTAACCTACGTGCAATAAATATAGGTCCCGGTGATAGTATAATTTCAAAATATGATGAATTGCTAAGTCAACTAAATACACAAAGAGGGTTATATATGCATGGATGGAAAAAATTATTTAAGAATGATGATTTATTAAAAGTGTCTCCGGATATAAAGATTCAAAAATCGATTAATGATGAAAATATTACTACAATATCTTTTGCTAATGAAGCTTTGTCAGATTTAGCAGAAAAATATTTTGAAAATCCTAGTTATATCGATAAGAATGATTTACTGGCTTTCACTAGAGAATTATTAATACATTTAACCCAAAATGTTCTTTGTCATGGTATTGAAATTATAATACGTAAAATTATTTTTGAACAGTTAAAAACTACTGCTTCAGCAAATACAGAAATTGTAGACCTAATGGATTATATTTTTAACTATAGAGATGGACCTGTTAAAAGTTCTATTATGGATGTGCTATATGATAAAATAGCTTTAAAATTTGTCTTGAATTCTGTCAAAGTATTTCATAATGAAATAGAAGAAAGTGAACATGAAGCACAGGATGTAGAAGAGATATTAACAAACTTTTTTGATTTATTAAAAATCAGAAGTCCAATAGAAATAACTGAATATACATTTACTTTATTAAAAAGTAATGTAATAACTTATTTTTCTACAATCATACCAAAAACTATAAATAATTGGAATGTATGTATTGAAAATCAATTAATATATGTAATTAATCATTATCGAATCTTAAAATGCTATAGTCTATTAAATAACTAAGTTATTATCCCATAGTATGCTTTTCTATCATAGCACCGAGATAATTATCCTTTTTGGAAATAATCCCTGTTCTATTAGGTTTTGTTATTCTTTCTGTTATACGTAAAGTGAAACTATGATTATAGTTTCGAAAGTTTGGTTTAATACCATCTGGATAAGTAAATTTAACTTGGAATTGATTTATAGCCGACACTGGAATATCAAATTCTAATGGTGAATTAACAAATGTATTAAACATAATATCTCCTGGATTTCCAGACATTAGAATTTTAGAAAAAGCATTTTCTTTATTTGTATTAGTAATAATACCTTCAAAATCGTTTAAGAATAATAACAAGTAATAGAAATTACCAGTTAAATTTAATAAATTATTATTAATATTTACATTACCTACTTCGTCATAAACAGTAGGTTCAATATAACTACTAAAATTAGAAGTAGTATGACTAAAAGGGGTTATAGCATTTACTTGTCCTACATTTTTAAAACCAAGTAACTCTCCAATAGTATCAGCTTTATTAAATAAAAAACTGGTTTTTGCAGGAATTCTAACTTTGACATTGGGACCACCTGTTCCAATAGTATTAAATTCTTCAATAGTAACATCCATAGGAATAATAACACTATATGTATTAGTAGCTGGATTTACTTCAAATATTTCATGTTCTTGATTAAGAATAGTAGAAGGGATATCACCAACTTGAATAGCGTCTGAAATAGTAATTTTATTACCAACTTCAACAAAATTATTTGGATGATTGATAACTAATTTAAGAGCATCTGTTAAAATTTCTGCTTTTTCTACTTTTAAAGAATGGGGTAATAATTCAAATTTATAAGATAAAAATTTGACCTCTTGTGAATTCTCATTTATTTCTAAATCAAATGAATTATAAATTTTATCTTTAATAGTTGAACCTATTCTTAAAACTAAATTCATTTTCTTAGTAATAGCCTCAGCCAATGAATCAGGTCCATAATATCCTTCATCCAATTCAATACTATATATATAATCTCCGTCCTCTAAATATTTCCAATATAATTTACTATTAGATAAATCTATTGTTTTTTTAACATTGAATTCAATAAAAGGGATTTCAGTAGTAACTAATTCTAATCTAACTACATCTGTAAAACTTTTTTTAAGATCGATAGTATATTCATTTGAATTTGGATAACCTTCAATACTTTTTAATACTTTACAAGCATATATTTTTTCTCCTCCACTTTGTTCAGTAAAATTAGCTTTAATAGAAGCATTGAAAAAGAAAAAATTTGTTTCTACTTTAGTAATACCATGTGCATATTGATATTGATGATAATTGATAGGATAATTAGCATTGAAATAAGCTAATGGAATTCCTCCAATATTTAAATAATCTATTTTAAAGATCTTTTTAATATTATAAAAGTCTGTAAAATTAACACTTATAGATTGATTTACTTTTGAATACGCGAATGGTAGTTTAATAAAAAGATAGTTTGCTTTTAGTGTATCCAAAGTAATATTTAGATTTTCAAGAATAGATTCTTTCATATAACCTTGAATATCAATATTATCATAAATATATACCTGATGAACTCCTAAAATAGAATTAATTGGTATATTACCCATCATTCTATCATTACTACTTAACTCATCATAACTAGTAATATTTATCTTAAAATCTAATGAATTGGGGGTGTTTATAGTATTAATATTATGATTTTCTATTTTGAGAAGAATATATTCAAAATTACTAACCATATAAATCGGATTATTTAAAATTAAACTATTATTAATAACATTTTGTAAGATGATATTATCACCAATTTTAAAATGATGATTTTGACTATATACTTTAATTTCTAAAGAATCTTCAGTTGTATATATTGGATTTTGTGTTAAAACCAATGATTGGGATACTAATACATTTCTTGGTGTAACATTTCGGAATTGAGAATCAATATTTACCAGAGATACTTTCAATTCATAATTATTAGAATAATTTTCTATTTCTTCATATACTTTCTCTCGTTCAATTTCATCTAGTTTATTCTTATGTAATTCCTCTAAATTCAAGCTATTTTGTTCCATATATATATATCATATACTTTTTTCTTTCAAGCGGGATGCATAGATAAAAAATTGATAAATATATTTAAAGATATAAAATAGTAATAAATTCAATGTCAAAAGCAACAGATTATGACAAGTTGAAACCTAGAGAGCACGTGCTTAAACGTCCAGATACATATATTGGTGATATTGAATTAACATATGAAGAGATGGATATTTATGATGATACATCAGATAGTATTATTTCTAAAAAAATAAATTATGTTCCGGGGTTTATGAAATGCTTTGACGAATTATTAGTAAATTCGCGCGATGCATCTGAAAATGATAAAACCTGTGATACAATTAAAATAGATTATAATACTGATGAAAATTATATTCGAGTGTGGAATAACGGACAAAATGGTATTCCTGTTGAAGAACATCCTAAATTTAAAACACTCGTACCGTCTATGATTTTTGGTGAGTTACATACATCATCAAATTACGATGATAGTAAGGAACGAACTACAGGAGGTCGAAATGGTTATGGAGCAAAGTTAGCCAATATTTTTAGTACCAGATTTGAAGTTGAAATTGGTGATAGTAATAATGGAAAAAAGTTTAAACAAGCTTGGATATCTAATATGAGTACGGCTGAAAAAGCAAAAGTTACTAAATATTCTAAAAATAATAGTTATATATCCATTACCTTTTATCCAGATTTAGAAAAATTCGGCTTGGATAGTATGGATAATGATCATCTTGCACTATTTTATCGTCGAGCAATTGATATATCTGCTGTTAGTAGTGGTAAATTAAAAGTACATTTTAATAACAATTTGATTAAAACCAATACTTTTAAAAAATATATTCAATCATATTATCCTGAAACTGATATTTACTATGATGTGAATGAACGATGGGAAGTTAGTTGTATTTATATTCCGGATAGTAATAACAAAGTTGTTTCATTTGTTAATGGTATTTCAACATATCGTGGTGGAACACATGTTAATCATGTGATGGACCAAGTATTCAAACCATTAATTAATAACTATATTAAGAAAAAGGACAAAGAAATTAAAATTTCACCTTCATTATTAAAAGATAATTTGGTGTTTTTTATTAATGCAACAATTGATAATCCATCATTCAATAGTCAAACTAAGGATACATTGACTACAAAAACGAATCAATTAGGCTCTACCTATAAACCATCTGAAGCATTTTTAAAGAAATTAGCAAAATGTGGAATAGTAAACCAAGTTATTCAACTGGCTAAATTTAAGGAATCATCTCAATTGAAAAAGAATGATGGGAAAAAACAAGTTAGACTTCGTGGGATTCCAAAATTAGAAGATGCTAATAAAGCTGGGAGTAAAGATTCAACTAAATGTGCTTTGATTTTAACAGAAGGAGATTCAGCCAAAGCATTTGCAATGGCTGGTCTTGGGATGATTGGGAGAGATTACTTTGGTGTTTTTCCATTAAAAGGAAAATTACTAAATGTTCGCGAAGCATCAGTTAAACAACAGATTAATAATGATGAAATTAATCACTTGAAACAAATTATTGGTCTTAAACAAGATGTAACTTATTCCGATGATGAAGATTTCAAGACTTTACGGTATGGTAAAGTTATCTGTTTGACCGATCAAGATACAGATGGTAGTCATATTAAAGGTCTTTTGATTAATTTCTTTCATCATCTGTGGCCCAAGTTAATTGAACGTAAAGGTTTTATTACATCATTAGCTACACCGATTGTTAAAGGTTTCAAAGGCAAAGAGGAAAAAATATTTTATAATTTAACAGAGTATGACACATGGAAGGAATCTGGTGATAGCAAAGGATGGAAAATAAAGTATTACAAGGGTTTAGGAACATCAACATCAAAAGAAGCAAAAGAATATTTTGTGGGTTTTGATGACAAGTTAATTAGATACTTTTGTACAGCTGCAACAGAAGGAATGAAAAAGAGTGTCGCTGATGAATGTATTACTTTGGCATTTGATAAATCCCGAACAAATGATAGAAAGAAATGGTTAATGGATTATGATAAAAATAATATCTTGACTTATGAAGAAAGAGAGGTATCATATAATGATTTCATTCACAAGGATATGAAACATTTTTCAAATGATGATACCGCACGTTCCATTCCTCATATTATGGATGGTTTGAAACCATCACAAAGAAAAATTCTGTATGGTGCTTTGCTTCGCGGTCTAGATAAAACAGAAGTTAAAGTAGCTCAATTAGCAGGTTTTGTTTCTGATAAAGCGGCATATCATCACGGTGAAATGTCTTTAACTGGAGCAATCGTTGGAATGGCACAAAACTTTATTGGTTCAAATAATATAAATATTCTGAAACCAAATGGACAATTTGGAACTAGATTACAAGGTGGAAAGGACGCCGCTTCCCCACGTTATATCTTTACTGAATTAACCAAAGTATCAACAATACTTTTTAATAATAAAGATATTCCGATTTTAAATCATCAGACAGAAGATGGGAGTGATATTGAACCAGAATATTACGCTCCGATTATTCCAATGATTTTGGTTAATGGAACGGTAGGTATTGGTACTGGGTTTTCCACAAAAATTCCAAATTTTAATCCAATTGATATAATCAATAATCTAATTAGATTTATTGATGAAAATAAGTATAAATCAATGAAACCATTTTGGAATAATTTCAAGGGATCAGTTGTTAAAGTAGATAAAAATAACTTTGATGTTAAAGGAGTTTATTCTGTTAAAAACAATAAATTGATTATAACTGAACTCCCAGTTGGTGAATGGTCACAGAATTATAAAGACTTTTTAGAAAAAATGTTAGATGTCGAATCTAATAAAAAAGATAAATCAAAAGTATTATTGCTGAAATATAAAGATAATAATACTGATGAAAATGTTCATTTTGAATTAGAATTTGCCAAAGATAAGTTAGAACAAATGTCGAGCGATGAGATTGAAAAGACTTTTCATCTAGTTAAAAAGGCATCACTAACAAATATGCATCTATATTCCATTAATGGAAGTATTAAAAAATATAATTCTGTTAAAGAAATTATGATAGAATACTTTGGTAAAAGATTAGAATTATATGATAATAGACGGGACTATCAACTAAGTCAATTGAAATATCAATTAAATGTTCTGTCGTATAAAGTCAAGTTTATTCTAATGGTTGTGGAAAATAAACTTGTGGTTAATAATAGAAAAAGAGCTGAAATTGAAAGTGATTTGGTTAAACATAAATTTCATAAATATGGGAAATCAATTGATGATACCGAAAACAAATCATATAACTATCTATTGGGTATGCCTATCTACACACTAACCTACGAAAAAATAGAAGAATTGAAGAAACAAATGAACGAGAAAGAAATAGAATATAATACACTACTTGACTTGACTAGTTCTGATATATGGAAAACTGAATTGAAAACACTATTAGAACTTTTGAGTAAAAATAAATAATATAATTTTTTTAATATATAATTATATTTATAATCTATGATTATATTTATTATCTATAATAATATATATGAGTTTTTTAATTCCATTTGATATGGATAAAGTTGAAAGAGCTAATTTAAGAAAAATTTTATCACAAAATAAACCCAAAATCAGTAATGTTAATTTTGATAGAGCTAATAGAAAACTTTTAGTTACATATACTGATGGATCAGAACAAGACCTCGAAGTAGGACTGGATATGCAAAATATAAATGAGATAATTGGAATATTAAAACAGAGGGGTATTTCAGAAGAAGCGATTGAAGATTTGCTAAAAGAAATGAATACGAATAAGGATAGCATTATTGACCTTGTGAGCCAGCAAGTAGAACAAAAAACACACATAGGAAGTAATAAAGAAACTATAACGGAACTAACGAAATTTATTAATACAATGACCATAGAGTTTAATAACCAAGTAGGCCAACTTGAAAATGAAATTAAACTGCTACAACCTGGAGAGTCAGATGCACAAATTCAAATCGATATACAGAACCTAAAAAAAACAATTAATGATATAAATATTCCAGAGTTTAATTTAGACCCAATTAATGTAAAGATTACTAGCTTAGAAACTGAATTAAAAGCAATTAAAGACCGTCGAGTAGTAGAGCGTATTGACATCGGAACAGAGGCTGATGTAGTTGTAGGAAAGCCGTTTTCTAAAGAACAAAGCACCAAATACCTAACCCAACATGGAGGAACAGCTCTTGATTCTCTATATAGAAAATGGTTAGCACAATAAATAATCTTTATATCTATAAATATGTGACAACTGCTGTTAACAATGCAAATTGCATTGCATTTACTGTTAAGTAAATGCAATCTAGATTGCTTCGCTTGTCTCGATTGTTTTAACTGAAGTTTTAATGCAAATTAAAACGTAGGTTAACACATATATAAAATCTATCATATTATATATTTATGAGTTTTTTAATTCCATTTAATATAGATAATTTTAATTCAGTTGAAAAAGATAATTTAAAAAAAAGTTTAGCAAGTAAAAATATTACTAATATTGCATTTGACAAAATAAATAAAAAATACCAGCTTGTGGTAACATATGCTAACAAAGAAACAGTTAAAATTCCTTTAGATAATTTCATGCCAGAAAATATAGTCACAACAGAACAATTTGAAGAATTACAACAAGCCAACAAAGAACAAATTAAAAACATTACAATAAATAAGAACTATTTAGTAAACTTATATCGACTTGTACATAAAATAGTTAATATACTAGATAACGAGAAAGAGGATGTTTCTCAACAAAGTAAAGCGACTATAATATTATTAAAAGACCTTGTCCCTAGTTATGAACACTTATTAAATTATGATAACAATGCTCCAAACTTATTAGCTCAGGGAGAATTAAAAAAGTATGCAAAGCCAGGTATGACGCTTCAAGAAATAGCACTAGAAAGTTCTACCACTAAATATTTAACCAAACATGGGGATACAGCGCTTGATACTTTATACAGAAAAAATTTATCTAATATGAAAGGAGGTACTCGTTATACTATACCAATATTACCAATGCCACAAAGTAATAGACAAAAATTAGTAACTGGTATAGAATTAGTTGGTAAAAATTTAGTTGTAAATTACACTGATAATAGTAAAACACAAATTGATCTAAGTAATATAGTTGGTTCAATTACTGCGCCATCTATTAATACTACTGCAATACAACAAATAGCAACTGGCCTTCTTGCGTCATTACAAACCAAATTTACTGAACTTTCTAGAAACCTTGAAAACAAAGGTTCATCTGAATTATCTAATTTAAAAACAAATATAGCCCAAATTAAACAAGATATTCGTGACCAACTGAAAACAGAATTATCTGGAACTAATATTACTCAAGAACAATTAACAGCCCTTGACGTGAAACTACAGGATTATTTTAAAAATCAAATTAAAGATATTAAAGTAGTAAAAGAAATTAAAGTTGTAAACTAAAAATACTAATATTTTCAATACAAAAATAAAAATTGATAAACGTTTATTATATATATATATTAACTATATAATAAATGGCCTTAGAATTTCAGATATACGATTGGTTAGAAGATCATGAGCTAGATAATATCGAAACATCTGATGAAGAATCATCTGAAGAGAATCGGTCTAGAAGTTTTATTATTCATACTTTTGGTAGAACACTTGAAGGTAAATCAGTTTACATGAAAATAGTAAACTTTACCCCATATTTTTACATTAAATTGCCCGAAAAATGGGATATGAAAGAAGCAAAAATAAATTGTAAAAAGATGTTCAAGTATTTTACTAGTGATATGAATAAAAAAGTCTGGACTAAATTTCGTTCTGCTTTACTTAGTATGGATGTTGTTGAAAGAATGTCTCCAGAAGGTTTCACGAATGGAAAAAAGTTTTTATTCGCACGACTCGTTTTCAATAACAGTTACGCAATGAAAAAATTTCGTTTCATGTTTGAAGCAAGTAAAATATATATTCCTGGACTGACTAAAAAATCAATGACTTTTAAAACATATGAAGCAAACTTACAACCAATGTTAAGGTGTTTTCATACTAAAAAAGTAAGTGGTTGTTCGTGGGTTTCAGTTGAAAAATATATTATGATAGAAGACGATGAAAAGGAAAGTTATTGTGATATAGAATTAAGAGTAGATTGGAGAAAAATTACACCAATTACAAAAGACCAAAATGCTCCATTTCGTATCCTAAGTTTTGATATAGAATGTCATTCTACAGATGGTAGTTTTCCCCAAGCTAGACGTAGCGGTGATAAGATTATCCAAATAGGTTCAACTTATACTTATCTAGGAGAATCATTGCCTTATCGTCAACATATTGTTTGTTTGGATGATACAGCGGATGTAGAAGGTGCTATAGTTGAATGGTATGATAACGAACGAGATATGGTTCACGCGTGGATTAAGGAAGTAATTAAAAATGATTGTGATATTTTAACAGGTTATAATATCTTTTATTTTGACGAACCTTATATTCATGATAGATGTGATGAACATCTTAATTTGTTACATGAAATCACTATGATGAGTAAATTAAAGGATTATGAATGTAACTATCGAGATTTTAAATTAGCATCATCTGCTTTAGGTGAAAATCGAATTAGAATGTTTGATACACCGGGAAGAGTTCATATTGATTTGATGAAAGATGTTCAAAAGACTTATAAATTAAATAGTTACAAGTTGGATTCTGTTTCATCAAACTTTATTAGAGATAAGATTATTAAAATTGAACCTTTTGGTAAAAAAAAATTCAAATTGTATTGTAAAGGTATTGATGATATTTTTATTAATGATTTTATTCATATTGAATTAGTATTAGATTTTATATCAGATGAAGTAGGTCATAAATACGAAATAGTTAAAATTGATAAAGAAAATAAGATTTTAACCATTACTTCAAAAGATATTAGTGGATTAGAGGAACATTTAAAAGAACCTAAAGAAGGAATATTATGGTGGTCACAAGCCAAGGATGATGTAGGACCAAAAGATATTTTTAGATTATTTAAAGGAAGTCCAGAAGACAGAGCTGTTGTAGCTAAATACTGTGTTAAGGATTGTCGTTTAGTTAATCTATTAGTAAACAAATTAGAAGTTGTTACTAAAAATATCGAAATGAGTAATGTATGTTATGTTCCTTTGTCTTTTTTGTTCACCAGAGGACAGGGTATTAAACTATTTTCCCTTTGTATGAAAATTTATCGCGAAGAAGGTTATGTATTTCCTGTTGTTAAAAAACCTGATGAAAAAACACCAAGTTATGAAGGTGCAATTGTTTTTGATCCCGAACCAACAGTCGAATATGAAGCTTTAGCTATTAAGGATTACGCATCTCTATATCCATCATCTATTATACATAAAAATATGAGTCATGAAACTATTGTAAGAAATGATAAATATGATAATTTACCGGATGTGGAATATTTTAATTCTAATTTTCGTGAATTCGATGGAAGTATTCAATATCGTCGTTTTGCCAAAGTAGATGGTCAATTAGGAGTTATTCCTAAAATTCTATCAACATTGCTAGGAGAACGACGGGCAGTTAAGAAACATATGAAAAAAGAAGAAACTCCATTCAAGAAAAAGATTTTAGATGCCAAACAATTAGCCTTAAAAGTAACTGCTAATTCGTTATATGGATCTTTTGGTGCAGATACTAGTCAAGTTTGTGAACGCGATATTGCAGCATGTACGACATCAACAGGAAGGGAAATGTTAATCTTTGCCAAAAAATACGATGAAGAAATTGTTCCAGGATTGATAAATGGTTTGAAACATGCATATAAAAACAATCAAGAAGATGTAGTTAATCAATTATTAGAATGGGAATTAAAAGGGTTCTCATTAAAGACAAAGGAAGAAAAGACATCTATAATTAAAAAAATAAAAGATTATGTTACTAAAGATATTGATAAATTAACATTCCAGCCTATTGTCAAATATGGTGATAGTGTTATCGGCGATACTCCTTTATTATTAATGAAAGATAATAAGATATTTATTGATAAAATTAAAAATTTATCATGTTTAAGTGAATCTTATAATATAGAAGATAAAGTATATAATAAATTAGATAACATTTATACATGGACAGATAATGGATGGACCAAGATTATTAATGTTATGAAACATAGATTGGAATTACATAAAAAATTATATCGTATCACGACACATTCTGGATGTGTTATTGTAACAGATGATCATTCTTTATTAGATAATAAAGGTAAAAAAGTTACTGTTACACAATTAAAAGTTGGTGATAAATTATTACATTCATTTCCGACAATAAATAGTACTGATACATTTAAGGTATTTAATAAAAATATCAATAATGATATTAGTAGATTATTTGGATTTTTTATGGGAGATGGTTCATGTGGTTATTATGAAAATTGCAAAAAAGCATCATGGTGTTTGAATAATAAAAATTTAGATTTATTAAAATATTATAAGAAAATATTAGATGTAAATTTTAATAATTATGATTGGGTTATATTAAATACATTAAAATCATCGAATGTATATAAATTAGTAATTAAAAAGAAAACAAATGATAAAGTTATTGACTTTATTAAAGTTTTTAGAAACTTGATGTATACATCAGATAAGGAAAAAAAAATCTCATCTGATATTTTAAACAGTAATTATAATATTAGGTATAATTTTTGGATTGGATTATATGATGCTGATGGGTATAAAACAAATTATGGAACTTTAAGTAAACAATGGTCTAAAGATGGACTTTTCAATAACTCTTATACCGAGAGTAAAATAAAATGTGGTCAAACAATAGATCAAAAGGGTTATGTGTCAGCATTATCCATTTATACATTAGCAAAATCATTAGATTATAAAGTGTCGATAAATACTAGGAAAGATAAGTTAGATATTTATACTATTCGAGTTTCTACCAAGTTACGAAAAGAAGAAGATGTTATTAAAAAAATAGAGTTATGGACTAAAAACGAAGATTATGTATATGATTTAACAACTGAAAACCATCATTTCCAAGCTGGTGTAGGTTCGATTATAGTTCATAACACCGATTCAATCTTTAGTTGTTATCGCTACCGAGAAAAAACAAAACAAATAACGAATAAAGATAGTCTCAAATTATGGAAAAATATTATCAAGTTTTCAGAAGGATTAATCATGGACTTTATTCCATTTGAGTATAGGTCCATGTGGGAAGAACTTCATCAAAAGTATTATCGTGACGAATTAATAACTGATTTAAGATTACCCAATAGTCCTGAGGTATTACCGATACCAGAACATTATAAAACTATATTACCTATTGATGAAAGGTTAAAACAGTTTTTAAAAGAATATATGGAAGAAAGTTATTTACCATGGTTATGGACGTTACAAGATATTTACAACAAAACCTATACCAAAGATTCTATCTTTAAAGATATGTTAAAAGTTAAACTATTCAAGATGGGCATCAGTCTAGTTGAAAATTATAGGATGGTTGCTGAAGATATGGATGAAGAAATCAACGCAACGTTATCCAATAAAATTAAGAAATTTGTTGAAAAGACATTAAAAGAATATTGGATTCAACCATATTGGGATGTGGAAGATGGTATGAAAATAACTCGTGTTAAAATGTATAAAGGTGGAGAAAAGATAACCGATAAGCGTTCTCTAACTCTATCAATTGACATGGGTGTTATCACCGGAGAATTAATTAAAAGTCGATTACCTTTTCCACATGATTTAGAATATGAGAAAACCTTTTGGCCATTCTTAATTCTAACAAAGAAAAGATATGTAGGAAACAAATATGAATTTGACCCGGATAATTACAAACAGGATTATAATGGAATTGTTTTGAAAAGACGTGATAATGCACCTATTGTCAAAGAAATTTGTGGTGGGATTATTAATTGTTTAATTAATGAGAAAGATCCTGATAAAGCCGAAAAATATACTAAGGAATGTTTAGACAAAATGTTTAATAATGAATATAATATTAAATATTTTTTGACAAGTAAAACATTAAAAATGAAAGAAAGTTATGTAGATTGGACTAGAATTGCACATGTGGTATTAGCAGATAGAATTTCAATTAGAGAACCAGGAAATTGTCCACAATCAGGAGACAGAATTGCATTTGCGGCAGTAAAGATACCAAATCTTACCAAAGATACTTTACAAGGTGAAAGAATAGAAACACCTGAATATATTATGAAAAATAATCTAAAGCTTGATTATGAGTTTTATATGACTAATCAAATTATGAAACCATCTTTACAATTTCTTGATTTGGTTTTACCAAATGCAGATAAAATGTTTAATGATTTTAAGATTAAAATAGAAAATGATAAAATGGGAAGAACTAATGTATTAAATTTTTGTAAAACATTTAAATAATATAAATGTCATAAAAGCAACGCTTTTATTATTAATAAAAATTGATTTGGGTAAAGAAAAAACTCTTTTTTTTCTTTTCTTTCCAAATCAGAAGTTATTTTTAGAATGCAATCCTTGGATTGCAATACAAGTATTTTCAATACAAAAATAAAAATTGATATTTTTTTATAATTAAATATATCTAATAATACTATAAAATGAACTGTAAAGGTCAATGTGATAATAAATTCTATGCCAATAAAGACATGGATGGATACTGTAGTATGTGCTATATTTTAAACAAGACTGGTGAAACCAAAGAAGAATACACTCATAGACTCGCTTTACCGCTAGAAAATGCGGTTGGTGCGTTAGCATGTAGTGATATTCAGTATAAACTATTTAACGACAAATTAAATAGTTTATATGCATGGAATATGCCTTTAATAACAGTATATTTAAATATAATTAAAAAGGAATTATTCTTTACTGCAAAACAAGCAGAAAATATATTAAAAAATAAGCACATGTGGAAACTACAACATATTATATGTTCGCGTGTTATTGATACCTGGAATATGACAGATAGACATGGTGTTGGCGAATGTTATTATAAAGATAATAATTTAAAACCAAAAAATACCGATTTTTCTGATTTGAAATGTCCTTCTGGAAAGATATTTCAACCCGAAGATATTTTTAATCCGAATAATTTAAAGTTTTATCATTTTATTTATAATTCAATGAATAATATGTGACAACTGCTGTTAACAATGCAAATTGCATTACATCGCTACGTAGGTTAACACATATGTGATTTTAATCTTCAACTGAAATCATATTAATATCGCTTGTATTAACTGAATCAGATAGAATTTTATTATTACCAATACTTATTGTGCTAATATTAGATGAACTAGAAGCAACACCGTCTGTGTGTGCAGATGAAGATACATATGAACCATTAGATACTTCATCAGGTATATCTGACACTGATATATCCGATATATCCGACATAACCTTATTTTCTGGACTTTGGTTACTATCTGCTATTTCAACAGCTTCTTCCATTTCCTCTTGCAATTCAGATTTGGTTGTTTTTTTATCTGAAGAGGAAGAGGTGGTACTAGAATCTTCATCTTCGTCTTCACCGCCACCACTTTGTTTTATTAAATTATTATACAAGTCAGAACTAATAAAAGGTGATGTGTCAGAAAATGTTGCATTAAAATCTGTAGATTCTACTTTATTTTTTTCAAATATTTTATACATATCGTAATTTTCAGTATCATTAAAATTTGTAATGTTAGCTGTAGGTACAGGTAAATTATTAATTAAATTTTTAGCATCTGTGTTCAATTTTCTTAAATATGGAATAGTAGAACTAATATCTTGTTGTTGTGAATTATTGAAACCAGCTGCACTATTTATATTACCAATGATATTTCCCATTTATATAATATAGAATAGAAATTTTTTTATATTCTTTTTAATAAAATTTTTAAATCTAAATATTAATAAATGAAAGAATCTATTTTTATTGCTATAACAATCGTGTTAATTTATATATTTTTATTTACCAATAAAACAAATTTAAGATTAGTTGAAATGAATGGTAATAAGGTATTAGTTAGAGATTTACCTGATTATAATAAAAGTGCTATTCTATTAAATAAATTAATTGAAAATATGTATATACTAAGAAATACATTGATTAGAAATATAGATCTATTTCCCGAATATGCAAAATATATTCTGTTATTACAAAAAAATTTTAATAAAAATCGAACCCGTATATACGAAAATTCTCCTTATTCTCAATATACTTCATATTCAGTAAATAAAGGAGAAGAATTTGTTTTTTGTATGAGATGTAAAGACAAGGGTTTATTACATTCTTTGAATATTTTAACATATGTAGCTGTTCATGAAATGTCACATGCTGCGTGTCCCGAAATCGGACATACTAAGTTATTCAATAAAATCTTTAAATTTTTCCTACAACAAACAGTTCATTTAAATTTATATGTATATGAAAATTATAGTAAATATCCAGTAAATTATTGTGGAATGAAATTATATACAAATATTCTTAATTAACATATTTTTTACAATTTTAATTCCATATTTTACTTTCTCACATTAAATATATGAATAATCCAATAAAAATTATCCATAAATTTAATAATAATAATAGAAGAAATCAATATATAGTATATATTTTTATAGGTTCAGTAGTTGATGATGAAATAAATGATATTCTGAATAGTATTAGCAAAAAAAGTTTATATGAAACACTTGATTATCTTAGTAAAAATAAAGTTGATAAATTGGTAAATTTTTATGATGAGTATTGGTATAGATTTTTATTTAATAAATATCATATTGAAGATCAAAATAACATGATTCTAAAAAGTCCGAATAAAAAGAAAACTATAATATCTAAATTTGGAAAAGACTGGTTCACTAAACACTTTGAAGTATATACTACTAAAAGAACTGAATATTCCTTTGCTTCTAATTACTATGATTATTTAATAGCAAGAAATAAGATTAAAACCAAAACTCGAAAACACGAAGTTGATTTTACAACATATGAACAAACTGGGGGTAATGATGATGAAGAGTTTATCAAAGAAGATAATATTGATGAAAAAATAGAAGATGAAGATATGGAAGATACAAAAATCGAAACCATTGAAGATTTAGATGATGAAGTTGTTGAAGATTTTGATATTGATGAATTAACCAAATTATATTCAATGGAAGAAGTCGAAAGCGATAAAAATATCAAAGAAACAGCAAAATTAATTAGTGAAGCCACAAAAGATAAATCATGGTTAAAAGAATCTGATCTAACCGAAGTTGAATTTAATGAAAAGTTAGAAGATATACAATATGATAGTAAGTTAGAAGATGTATATGAAAAAGTTTATATACGAGACCAATATATTTTTATCGACGATACCATTCAAAATATGAGAAATAAAATAGCTGTTTCAATACCTATTAGTGAAAAATTTGGAGAAAATATAAAATTATTGCCTGAATACCAATATTTCTGGTCTGAATATAATTTGAAAAATCAAGTTGATCGAGTTATGATAGGTCAAAAATTAGTTAGACGAAATGAATTACTTAAAATTGATATTAAACCAAATAGTAATTTAGCAGTATACGAGAATCTAAGAAATAATCTAGGATATTTACGAGAAAGCTTTGGAATAAAAATAAAGAGAGAAGATGATGAAAATAATATTATCAGAGATTATGATGAATTTATGACATTTAATGAAATATATATGTTAGATATTATGAATGAACTTGGTATCAATTATGACAGTGAAGCAGATAAAAAAAAGAATTTATATGAAGTCTATGTTAATATTTATTTTCCATTACTAACTTTTGAACGTTTTGAACAAATAGTAGATTTATTAAAAAATACTAATACTATAGAATTGGATAAAAATGAACATAGTTTCAGTATAATTAAAAATGATATTAAATTAGAAAAAGAGATTTATACTATTGTAGAAGAAACTAGAACCAAGTCTGACAAATATACTGATTTATTTAATAATAATTATGTTCTTCAGACAATTATTCATGTTAATCTTTATAATCCTAAAAATTTAACTGGTACAGTATCAGATGAGAAATTTGATTTATATAAAATATTTGACAGCTTTATTGTATCCAACGAATATCCTTTTATTCAATACCAAACACCTGATTCACAACTAACTTATAAATTTTATACAAAAACAAAAAAAATCGATGATCAAAATATTTTATCAAAATGGTTTGATAATGCACCTTATGGTATATCATTTAAGATTAAAATAACTGATGACAAATATATTTCAATTAATTTGAATGAAAATGGTCGTATTGAATATAAAATAACATGGAAAGAAGAGGATAAGGCAACTATAGATGATGTTAAAGAATCTTATAAATATGTAAATAATATATTATTAAAAATTAATAATGAAAATAAAAAAATAAAAATTATTTTACCCGACGAAAGTAAATTTAAATATGCATTTATTAATACTATTCAAAAATTCAGCTTACCTGACAAATTTCGAATTAATCATAATGATTTATCTGATTTTAGTAGATTTTTCTTTCCATATATTGCTCTGGTAATTGAACCAAAAAAAAGAGTTGCATTGAAAAAGAAAGAAATTGAATTCAGTAAATATGGAACTTATCTAAGATATAAAAGAATTAGTAATTATGAAAATAAAACTAGAATGCATCTTAGAATGTTATATTTTATGCGAAATTATGAAATATCGGACAAAGAATTAATTAACGAAGTATCCAAACAATTTAATATAACGATGCAAGATGCTGCAACAGAATTAGATATTGTTAGAACAAAATATGGTAAAGTACTTTCTAAAATAAAAAGAAATCTTAAAAAATTAAAAGCAATGCCAAAATCTAAACCTCCTGGAATAGGTATTGATATTTTAGGTCGAAGTACTGATAGATATAAAATACGTATAACCGGTGCTAGAAGTAAAAAACAATTAGAAGAAATTGAATCTTTTATTAAAATATTAATTTATATCTATACTGAAACATATTTGAAAAAAAATACTAAATATCAAAAATTAAAGGATACATTATCCAAA
>Ga0233439_10000869_pt1 | contig 41269 bp, 30 predicted proteins | sample SI_123_September_6_FD_182713 | JGI IMG/M metagenome (GOLD analysis project Ga0233439, IMG submission 182713) | Seawater microbial communities from Saanich Inlet, British Columbia, Canada - SI_123_September2016_100_MG | ecosystem: Environmental > Aquatic > Marine > Inlet | place: Canada: British... | reverse complement strand
CCGAGGCGAAGTGAGGCAGCTATCATGAGCGAGACGCAAAGCGCCAAAAATACGGCCAATCTAAAAATCCGCCGGGGTGGCCCGGAACAGCCCGAACGTCATGAAACTTTCGACTTCCCGTTTGAGGATGGGCAATCGGTGCTGGATGCTTTGCGTTGGATCAGGGGCAACAAGGATGCCTCCCTGGCGGTGCGTTATTCCTGCATCTCGGCCAATGCCTGCAAGGAATGCGTCATGCGGATTGACGGGCGCACCGGCTATGCCTGCACCACGCCCCTGCGCGCGGGCGAAATGCTGATAGAGCCGCTACCGAACAAACGCCTGATCCGTGACCTGGTCACCGATACCCTGCCGCCCGATGAGCGGCTATAGCCAAAGCCGTGGGCGCAAAAGGGTAACCCCGAGACAGCCCAGCAGGCCGGCCCCGGCATAAAAGAACGTCGCCTGAAAAGCAGACAGGAAGGCAGCCGCCTCGTTCAAACCACCAATCGCGGCGTTCCGGCTCAGCGTGGCAAACAGCAGGGACAGACAGGTCGCGCCCATGACCACGCCAACGGTACGGGTGACCATGGCCAGGCTGCCCGCGACGCCGCGATCTTTGATATCCAGGCGGGCGGTAACCACATCCAAAATGCAGACCTGGAACAGTCCCAGACCGATACCCTGCACCAACATTGGCAGGGCCAATATCATCATATCCGAACGCCCCGCCCACGCACCCATGACGGCTGTCGCAACGCCGACCATGATCGCTCCCAACAGCGCCAGGCGGGAGGCCCAGGGCCGCGCGCTTAGCAACCAGCCGCCCAAGGGGGCCGAGATTGCCAGCCCCAATGGCCCTGCCGCCAGGATAAGGCCGCTGACGGTCAGGGAATAATCCGTCACCCGCACCAGATAATAAGGCACCAGCAACATGGATGAGAATCCAACCAGATTGACCAGGCTGTTGACCACATTCAACATGGTGAAATCCAGACGGCGAAATACCGCCAGGGGGACAATCGGTTCCGGTGCGCGTATTTCGCGCCAGCCGAATACAGCCAACGCCACAATGCCCAGCAATGCGATGACAAAGGCATTCAACAAACTGGATTGTACCTGGTTCATGGCACCCAGCAAGGCACCGAGGCCGAGCGCCAGCAGCACGGCGCCAAACAGATCGAAACTGCCGGTACGTTTTGCCCCTTGCGCCGGACGCAACAGAGGCATGGCCCCCAGCGCCAACAACGTAATGGGCAGACGAAACCAGAATACCGCCTCCCACCCCCACGTCTGCACCATGATACCGCCCAAAGACGGTCCAGCCGCGGCACCAACGCCAAACATCATGGTATAGGCACCAAGGGCGCGCCCCCGCTGCGCCTCGGAAAACAGCGCCGTGGCCAATGCGGGCCCGCAACTCAACACCAGCGCAGCACCCAATCCCTGCAGGCCCCGGGCCAACAGCAGCCAATGAAAAGCCGGTGCCAGCCCACAAAGACCAAACGCCAGGGCGGACAGCATAAGGCCGATCAAGAATATTCGCTTATAGCCGAACAGATCCCCCAGCTTGCCGAAGACCAACATCAGGGAGACGTAGATCAGCACATAGCTGATGACCACCCACTGGATCGCGGGCAGGGGAATGGCGAAGTGATCGGTAATGTCCGGGAAGGCGATATTGACCGAAGTATCCAGGGGCACGATGACCGTGCCCAGACCGACAATAAGAAGACCGACGAAAGCGCGCCCCTTGCTGGGTAAGTTATCGGGGCGCGCCCCCGCCGTGCTCAATAGACCGCCTTCAGCTCAGACGTCCCGCCGCTGCGGGCGGCTGTGGCCGAAGCCGCCAGGTCGGCCAGATAATCTGCCCGCCCCGCTGCATGGAACATGGACAACATGGCATGCATACCTTTCGGATTTCGGGTTAGACCGGGCAACCAGCCGTGGCTTTCCATAGCCTCGGCCACAGCAAAGATATCCATGCCATGGGCCGCGAAATTGATGATGCTCAAATCCGGTTTCGCCAGCAGGTACAGACCATCAATGGCCTCAATCCCGTCCACATAAGCATCGGTTAAATCCGCCAGTTGCCGCGCGATGGCCATATAGCCGTCTTCGCCCAGATGATGCATCACCGCCCAGGCCGCCGCCACCGCGCCGCCCGCGCGCGTGCCGGACAGGGTCGCGGTAGAAAACTGGCCATTGGGCCACTGATCGAAATGAAACAGCCCGCGCTCCCGGTCATCCTCAAAACGATAGAACAGGTTCGAAGCAGGCTTGGGGCAAAAGCCGAACTTGTGCAGATCCGCCGATAGACTGCGCACGCCGGGCAGGGCGAAGTCATAGTCCGGGATATTGCGCCCGATGCGTTGGAAAAATGGCGCCACATAGCCACCGACACAGGCATCCACATGCAGCCAGGTATCGCTTTCCAACGCCAGGTCACTCAAAGACTGAATGGGATCGATCACACCATGGGGGAAACAAGGGGCTGAACCTACCAGCATAATGGTGTTGTCATCCATGGCGGCGGCCATTGCCGCCACATCGGCGCGATAGCCCTCGCCAGTGGGCAGACGCCGAACCTCCAGATCCATCACATCAGCTGCTTTATTGAAAGCCGCATGGGCACTGTAAGGTGCGACAATGTTAAATGGTTCCGTGATTTTAGTCTGCGCGCGGGCCCAATCACGGCAGGCCTTGACCGCCATGAAGATGCTTTCGCTGCCCCCCGTGGTCATGTTGCCAACCGCACCATCGGGTGCCTGGAACAAATCCAGGCCCAATTCCACCACCTCGTCTTCCATGCGCTTCAGGCCAAAGAAGGCGCGCCGGCCACCCAGGGCATTCTCGGAGAAGTATTTCATGAAGGCGGCCCGGCCCACTTCGTGGGCGGCATCACTGCCGTGGAAGACATACAGGGGTGCGCGACCATGACGCCAATCCACATCGTCGCCGGACATCTCTGTCATGGTGGCCTCTAATTTTGGCCACGCAGCGCCGTTCCTGGGGAAAAGCTTTCGGGGAGGTGTTGTCATGGATCCTCACGCACCTAAGTACATACCGCCGTTGCAGTGGATGACCTGGCCGGTAACGTAGCGTCCGGCCAGACCGCAAAGGGCCCGCACAAGGGCAGCCACTTCCTCCGGCTTGCCTTTGCGTCCGATCAGATTGGAATCGCCATCAACGCCGGGCGGCAACTGTCCGGCAGAGGCCCCACGCACCGTATCAATCACGCCCGGGACAACACAGTTCACAGTGATACCGGTGCCCGCGACTTCCTGGGCCAATGAACGTGTCATGGCGGATACGGCACCTTTTGCGGTGGCGGCGTGCAGGCGATCCTTGACGCCGATATAGGCCGCGACCCCACCGATGTTGATAACGGTCCCCGCACCCCGGTCTGTAATATGGGGGAGTGCGGCCTGCGCACAAAGATAACTCCCCTCCACCGTGACCGATTGGGCCAGACGCCAACGCTCCAGGCTCAATTCCACCAACGGCGTACGGGCCCGGTAGGAGGCATTGTTGATCAGAATATTCAAGCCGCCGAACTGCGTCACGACCTCCCCAACCATGGTCGTAACCGCATCCGGATCCGTGACATCCGCCATATGGGCAAAAGCGCGCCCGCCCTGCCCTTCAATCTCCGCCACCAGAGCATCGGCCCCCGCCTTGGAGGATTTGGCGTTGACGCAAACAGCAGCGCCGGCTGCGGCCAAATCAAGGCAGATGGCCCGGCCAATATTCAGGGCACCGCCTGTGACCAGGGCGACCTGGCCCGCCAGCTCTCTGTTCGGCGTCACCACAGGCTAAAGCACTTCTTTGTTGATCACATTGGCGGGGTCCAGCTTGCCATCAAAGCAATCCACAACATTTTGCGCCGCGGTCTGCCCCATGCGGAACACAGCCTCTTTCGTGACCCCGGCGGAATGCGGGCTGACAATGATGTTGTCCAATTCGAACAATGGATTATCTGGCGAAGCTGGCTCCACCACAAAGGGGTCAATGCCCGCACCGGCGATGCTTTTCGATTTCAGGGCATCGTACAGCGCACCTTCATCAACGATGCCGCCCCGCGCTGTGTTCACCACATAAGCGGTTTCCTTCATGGCGGCGAGTTCCGCGGCCCCGACCATGCCGTTGGTTTCTTCGTTTTTCATGCAGTTAACGGACAGGATATCTATGTCGCCCAGAATAGCGCGCCAATCACTGACCGGCGTAGCCCCGGCGGTGATGATGCCGTCCTGAATGACATAAGGGTCAGTGACCAAAACATTCATCTCCATCGCCACACAACGATTGACCAGACGACGACCAATTTTGCCAAAGCCCAATATCAAGACCGTGCGCCCGGCCAAATCAAAGGCGGGTTGTTCAAAACGGATACCCCAGTTGCCTTTCCGCGTCTCCTGGTGATAGGCCAGGGCCTGCTTGGCCAGGGCCAACATGAAAAACAGGGAGTGTTCCGCCACGGTCACAGAATTCGCGATGCCCGCAATAGCAAGGGGAATACCGGCCTTGGTCAGGGCGGGCACATCGACCGTGTCATAGCCGACACCGATACGCGCGGCGATTTTCAACTTTGGCGCTGCTTCTATCAAGCGTGCGGTCAGGGGTGCCGCGCCAAGGATAACAGCGTCATAATTACCGATATGCTGTTGAATATTGTCTTCGCTCAACTGATCGAAATATTCAACTTCGATATCATCCCGCCCATCGAACACGGATGTCATGCCATCGGTCTGGCGAAAATGGATCATTACGCGCTTTTTCATCTGATTACTCTTTCATTGCCTGATTTTTGACCTTTAACCATCTTTACCCTGAACCGGGACAATTGCCCAGGGCTGCGATTGGCTCTAGTCTTGGCAAAATGAGGCCGCAAAACGACGAACAACAGATGACTATCAGCAATGACCTAGGGGACATTGCAACGGTTATGTCTGCCTTTGAAGGCTTTGCCAAGAATTGTGACGTGCCAGCCGATATCGCCGACCGCTTCAACGTTGTCTTTGATGAAATGCTCTCCAATATCATCTACTACGGCTATCCCGACGATCAGCGCCACGAAATTTCGATCACTTTCAAGCATCAGGATCGATGCCTCAACGTGACGATCAAGGATGACGGCATTGCCTTTGATCCCTTCGGCGCAACCTCCCCCAATACGGCCTTGCCTGTAGCAGAGCGGGAAATCGGCGGTCTGGGCATTCACCTGGTGCTGAATATGATGCACGAGGCCCATTATCGCCGTGAAGGGCAGCACAATATCATCACCCTTGTACAGAAGCTGGAGTAAGCATGGCGCTGCAACATATTGACGCCGGCGTCCTGAACGTGGCCTACCTGGACGATGGCCCATCGGACGGTCGGGTGGTGGTTCTGCTGCATGGTTTCCCCTATGACATTCATTCCTATGATGCGGTCACGCCGGGTTTGGTGGCCCAGGGTTGCCGCGTTATTACCCCCTATTTGCGCGGCTATGGCCCGACGCGGTTTCTGTCGGCGGAGACCTTGCGTTCCGGCGAACAGGCGGCTTTAGGTTTTGATCTTTTGACCTTGATGGATGCCCTGGAGATCGAACAGCCGGTGTTGGGCGGCTATGACTGGGGTGGGCGGGCAGCCTGTATCGTCTCTGCCCTTTGGCCATCCCGCGTGCGTGGCCTGGTCAGCTGTAACGGCTATAACATTCAGAATATCGCCAACGCGCTGCGGCCCGGCGATCCAGCCATGGAACACCGCCTGTGGTATCAATATTATTTTCACAGCGAGAGGGGCCGCGCCGGACTAACCGCCAACCATCACGCATTTTGCAAATTGCTGTGGCAGCTGTGGTCACCCAATTGGCAGTTTGATGATGAAATCTACGATCAATCCGCCATATCGTTCGAGAACCCTGACTATATCGATGTCGTGATCCATTCCTATCGACACCGCTATGGCCTGGCAGAGGGCGATGCCACAGTGGCGGAGATTGAGGCGCAGCTGGCCAAGCGGCCATTGATATCCGTCCCCACCATTGCCATGGACGGTGCCGGTGATGGTGTCATGGACGCCAATGGCTGCGCCGGGCACGAACGATTTTTCACCGGCCCATACGAACGTCAAGTCATCCCGAGCGTCGGCCACAACCTGCCCCAGGAAGCACCGGCGGAATTTACCAAGGCGGTGTTGTCGTTGATTTAGAGCGCTCTTCGTAGACGCGCCCTTGTCCCGATCCGGGCATTGGGGCAAGTTAGCGACGACGTCCATACGCAATACCGCCCCGAAAGGTTGAACTGAACATGTCCTCAAATTTAATCCTGAAACGCAATTTACGAGGCTTTGGACATGGTTGATTTGCTACAGGTTTCACAATTGCCGCCCTTTCTGGTGGAGCGTCTGAAAAAAGACTTCACCCTGCATGATTTCGTCAACCCAACGGATCCGGATAAGTTGTTGGACGATGTGGGACCGCGCATTCGGGGCATTCTGGCGGGCGGCATGAAGGGCCCGAACGCCAACCTGATCAATCGGCTGGAGAACCTGGAGATTATTGCGTCCTTCAGCGTTGGTTATGATGCAACGGATGTCGCCACAGCCCAGGCCCGTGGCGTCATCGTCACCCATACGCCGGAAGTTCTAACCGGCGACGTGGCGGATCTGGCCATGACGTTCATTCTGATGGCACCGCGGCGGATTGGCGAGTCCGAGAGATTTTTGCGTTCCGGCAAATGGCTTCAAGGGCGCATGGATTTGGGCACCACGGTGCGGGGCAAGCGCCTGGGTATCCTGGGTCTGGGCCGTATCGGCATGGCAGTCGCCCGCCGGGCCGAGGTGTTCGGCCTGCACATCGCCTATCACGACATCAAACCCATGGGCGATCTGGCCTATCGCGCCTACCCAACCCTGCTGGATCTGGCAGAGGCGAGCGATATGCTGTTGGTGGCCTGCGAAGGTGGGGATGCCACCCGTGACCTCGTCGACGCTGACGTCCTGAAGGCCCTGGGGCCCGATGGGTTTTTGATCAACGCCGCGCGGGGCACCATAATCGACCAACCCGCATTGATAGCCGCCCTGCGTGATGGCGGCATCGCAGGGGCCGCGATGGATGTCTTCGATAGTGAACCGGAGGTACCGGCGGAACTGATGGCTATGGAGAACGTTGTCCTGACGCCACACATCGCCAGCTCCACCCACGAGACCCGCCGGGCCATGGCTGATCTGGTCTATGACAATCTACGGGCACATTTTGACGGCAAGCCGGTCCTAACGCCGGTGCCGCCACAAATTTAGGCGACCGTTAGGCGGCAGCCAGATCCCGATAGAATGTGCGCTGTTCCACCAGATCGAAGCCAAGGCGGCGGATATCGTCAAAGTACTGCGGGATCAGATCGTCCCGCCCACCGCGATGGGCCGCATCAAGAAGGATCTGGAAAAACACATCCCGTTGGGCATGGCTGCCGCCCACCAGGTGCAAGTCATGTCGAATTGGCGACATCAATTCGATCACCCGGTCATATTCGCCCCGGCGATGGGCCAACACAGCCTCACACAACGGCACACCCGCGGCGCGATAGGCAGTGACCAGACTGCCCGCAGCACCGGGGCCTTGGGTCGCAGCGAAGGCACGAATACCGTCCATTAGTTGCTCCGCCAGGTCAAACTGTCCCGTCGCGGCCAATACCATCATGTCATGGGCGGAGGAGAATGGATTGGCGCAATCCCCGACCCGGCCGGCGCAAATCCCGGCCAAAATGCCCCATTGTTGGGTGACATCCACACCGCGCAAATCCAGGCGCATGACCAGGGATGCCACATTCTGCAGATCGATGGTGGCATCGGGCATGGCCTGAACCAGGGGTGAATTCGGGTTTCTCACCTGGGCCGTCAACAAATCCAGGATGCGGTCATGATCGCCCTGTTCCAGCAACATGATGCAAAGGTGCCACCACAGATGATGGCCGATCTGGTTGGCCGCACCCCAATTTCCACTCAAGCCTTCCAACCAGGCCACCCCGTCGCCAACCCGCCCCTGCATAGCGTGGACATGGGCCACTGCATGGGTGCCCCAGACATCGCTGGGGTTAATCTCTACCGCCAGGCGGCCACAGCGTTCCGCCAATTCATAGTCACCTGCTTCTTCGTTGGAAAAGGCCCGGACGGAATTGAAACAGCCAAAATCGACCACATCGTCGGACCAACTGGGTGCCGCGCGTTCAACAATATCGCGCATCCATTTGGCGCGACCGTTCCAGAACAATTCAAACTGCACCAGACGCTGGGCCAACAGATCCGTCGGGTTGCTGGCCAGCATAGTCTCCAATATGGTCGCAGCCACGACCCCGCGCCCTTCAGAGGCTGCCGCCAGGCTATCGAAATAGGCCTGCTCCCGTGCATTCGCTTTCCCCATCAAGGGTGCAGCGTCCGCCAGAAGTCCTTTGATCACGGGGAGAAAGGCTGCCGTCCGACCGGTCTGCAAAATCCAACCCTTGGTCAATTTCGGCATCGCAAAGCCATCATCTGCCGCCATGGCATTGTCCAAATGCCCCATGGCATCCGTACGCCAATTTACAAAGCTGCTCATTCCGGCATTGAAGGCTTCAGCGGCTGCACTGTTGGCCGTGCTCAGCCCATGGCCGCGACTATCAAGTTGTTGCATGTGACAATTCTCTCTTTTGTGATCTTGCCCGAAGATCATTGGATGGAATTAAGACTGTGCCGCATCGTCTAATATCATAGAAGCGGCTTTTTCCGCGATCATGACCGTGGGGGCGTGGGTATTGCCCGAGACGAGGGTCGGCATGATGGAGGCATCGACGACGCGCAGGCCCTCCATCCCGTGCACGGACAGGCGGTCATCCACCACCGCCATCGGGTCATCGCCCATGCGGCAGGTGCCGATGGGATGAAAGACCGTGGAACCGGTGGCCCTGGCGTAATCGAGGAATTCATCGTCGCTATGCACATCTCCGCCGGGATTCATCTCGTGTTCCACATAGGGCTTTAAGGCAGGTTGGTCGCCCAAATCACGGGCGATGCGCAAGCCTGCGATCAGGGCCGCGCGGTCGATCTCGTCAGCCAGAAAATTCGGCCTGATGGCCGGTTCCGAACCCGGCCGGCTATCGCGAATATGGATGGAGCCCCGGCTTTCAGGACGCAGCTGACAGGCTGCAATCGTCATCCCCGGCTTTTGATCCAAGACCCGGTCTTTCGAGGTGGCATAGCTGGCGTGGGCGCCATGGAATTGCACATCAGGGGTTGCCAGCTCCGCCCGGCTGCGGACGAAACCATGCACGATGCCGGCGGTGTAGGTCAGCATACCCTTCCGGGCGATCGCGTATTTCATCACCTCTAGACCGAGACGCCAGCCCCGGCTTTGTTCGTTCAGGGTCGTCGCATTCCGGACCCGCCAATTGACCCGTGTGGTATAATGGTCACGATAGTTTTCCCCAACGCCGGGCAAAGCGTGCACCACGTCGATGCCCAGATCTTGCAACAATTCCGGCTGGCCAATGCCTGATAGTTCCAGCAATTGGGGCGATTGCACCGCACCGGCACTCAAAATCACTTCGCGCCTTGCGCGGGCCTGACGGGTCTGGCCGTTGACCGTGTACTCAACGCCAACCACGCGCTTACCCTCCACAATCAAACGTCCGGCGATGGCATTGGTCTCTATCTCCAGATTAGCGCGATGAGAGGCCGGCCCCAAAAAGGCGCGGGCTGCAGAATGCCGACGACCGCCACGTTGGGTCACTTGGTAGTAACCAAAACCGTCTTGCTTATCGCCGTTGTAATCCGGATTGATGCCATAGCCGGCCTGACCACCCGCTTCTATCATGGCGTCCAACAGCTTATGGCTGGCCCGCATATCGGCGACGTTCATGGGACCATCGCCACCACGCAGATCGGAACTCCCCCGCTCAAACCGTTCGGATTTTTTGAAATAGGGTAGCACTGCGTCATAGGACCAACCGCGATTGCCCATCTGGGCCCAGGTGTCATAGTCCTGAGCCTGGCCGCGGACATACAACATACCGTTGATGGACGACGAACCACCCAGAACCTTGCCGCGCGGAATGGGTATCTTGCGATTGCCGGTATTTTCCTCAGGCTCGGTCTCAAAGCACCAATTCACCGATTTATCGTTCAGCGTCTTGGTAAAGCCCACGGGCACGTGGATCCAGATGGAGCTATCCTTGCCACCTGCTTCCAGTAACAAGGTGCGGGACAGGGGTTTTTCACTTAACCGATTGGCCAAGACACAGCCGGCAGAGCCGGCACCGACGACGATATAATCAAAATCCACGACCGCTTCTCCTCGATAATATTGGTTTTGCCCACATCCTAACGCTATCCTGGGTCCAAGTCGCAACCAGAGATCAGAGACGAAGGCAGGCCACGCATGAACAAGCAAAATAACCCACTGAAAAACCCGGCCCTATTGATTGTCGATATGCAGAACGATTTTGTCCGTCAGAATGGCCCCTTGCAAGTGCCGGATGCCCTGGTGACGGTGCCCGCCCATCAGGCCCTGATCGCTGCGTTTCGCACCCATGGCCATCCTGTGATCTATACCAAATTCCTCTCCACCCAAGCGCCCAGCATGGGTTGGATCTGGTCGCCTGAATGCGAACCCCATACGAAATGCTGTTGGCAAGGTCATAAGCGTCACTATTCGGACCTGGATACGACCCTTGAATGCACCGAAATTATCGATGAGTTGCGTCCGGAAGCAGACGATTTGATCATTGAGAAATATGGCTACGGCGCATTCCATGGCACCCCGTTGAACGATTCCCTACGGGACATGGGCGTTGGCTCCCTGGTTCTGACAGGTACGGTGACGCAAATCTGTGTTGAGGAAACCGGGCGTCAAGCTTTCCACCACCGCTTTCCCACCACCATGGTTTCCGATGCGGTATCCTCCTTCGACCCCGAACTCCACACTGCCACGCTGAGAAATTTTGCAATGAAGTTCGGCTGGGTCCAATCCAGCGCCGACATCATCGCCGCCCTAACCTGAATAAAGGAAAAGAAATAATGGCCACGATGACCGGTGGACAAGCCATCGTACAAAGTCTGCGCGACCACGATGTGGATACCGTATTCGGCATACCAGGCATTCAGCTGGATAATCTATTCGATGCCTTTTTCGAAGCACGGAATAATCTCCGCGTCATCCACAGCCGCCATGAACAGGGAGCGGCCTTCATGGCCATGGGCTATGCCCAGGTCAGTGGCAAGCCAGGGGTTTTTGCCGTGGTGCCGGGGCCGGGCCTGTTGAATGCCATGACAGCGGTGGCGACCGGCGCCTCTGCCAATCTACCCATGTTGGGCCTGACCGGGCAGATACCGTCCTACCAGATTGGGCAGAATTACGGCATGGCCCACGAGTTAAAAGATCAACTGGCCATGGCCCGGGGCGTCATTGATTGGGTGGAACGGGCAGATCACCCAAGCGCCGTACCGGATCTATTGGCCAGCGCCTTTCGCCACATGAACGCAGGCCGAAAAAGCCCCGCGATATTGGAGATGGCACCCGACACTCTGGGCAGCAAGGGCCAAGTCAGCCAACAGCCGTCCATGGCCGCAATGACCGCGGTGCCCGCGCCGGAGCCGGACCCCGAAATGGTGCAAAGGGCCGCGGCCTGTCTGGCGAAAGCCACCCACCCGGTAATTATCGCGGGGGGTGGTTGCGTTGATGCCGAAGATGCCCTGGTAAAACTGGCCGAACGTGTGGGTGCCCCGGTTATTATGACCCCCAATGCCTTGGGCGCTATTCCAGGCGATCATCCCCTGGCCTACTCCATGCTGCCGGGGCAGGAATTATGGGACCTGGCGGATGCGGCTCTGGTGGTTGGCAGCCGTCACACCAACGTCGGCCTGTCCTGGGGCCGGGTGGACGAGGTGGATCTGATCCGCATTGACATCGACCCGACCCAGATCGTGAAACCCGTCGAGGCTGATATCGCCATGGTGACCTCCGCCGAACTGGGGTTGGCGGCATTGGATAGCGTTCTTGGGAAACTTGGGGTGAGCCCCGTTGTTTGGCCGGAAGCAGCGTCCATTCGCGACGATGCCAATGCCCGGCTGGCCGATCTGGCACCTTTAGCTGGTTACTGCGACGCCATTAGGGCCGCGCTGCCCCGGGACGGTATTATCTTTGCCGATGTCACCCGCTTTACAGTTTTTGCCCGCTTCGCCATGCCCATATACGAACCGCGCAGCTTTTTCATGCCCGGTTATCAGGCCACCCTGGGCTGGGCCTATCCCGCGGCCCTGGGGGGTAAAGTTGCCCGGCCGGACCGCAAAGTTATCGCTATTTGTGGTGACGGCGGTTTCATGTTCACGGTGCAGGAGCTGGCCACCGCCGTACATCACAAGATACCCGTCGTGGTAATCGTGTTTGACAATAGTGCTTATGGCAACGTCAAAACCATCCAGGCCAATAATTACGGCGGTCGGCACATCGCCGTTGATCTGACCAATCCGGATTTTGTCGCCATGGCGGAAGCCTACGGCATGATGGCAGACAGGGTAACGGATCCCGCCCAGTTGGAAGACGTCCTGCGCCGCCATCTCGATGCGGAACAGCCCAGCCTGATCACCATCCCCATGGCCGAGGCACCCAACGTCTGGGCCCTGATCCGCCGGCCACCGTCCCAAGGCAAACAAAGCGGCTAGTGTCCATCGCGTACGGCGGTTATATTGCGGCAACTGTAAAGACCCCTATCCGATCCCAACGTCAGGAGATTTCTTATGAAAGAAGCCGTCATTGTTTCCACTGCCCGCACCCCGATCGGCAAAGCCTATCGCGGTGCCTTTAATAACACCGAAGGTCCGGCCATGGCTGGGCACGCAATCCAGCATGCGGTCGCCAAGGCCGGCATTGATCCAGCCGAGGTTGACGACGTGATCCTGGGTTGCGCCATGCAACAGGGTACCACGGGCGGCAACACGGCCCGGCAAAGCCTGCTTGCCGCCGGTCTGCCGGTGGGCGTCAGCGGCATGACCCTGGATCGGCAATGTTCGTCAGGCATGATGGCCATTGCGACCGCTGCCAAACAGGTGATCGACGATGGCATGCCGATCTGTATCGGTGGCGGCGTTGAGTCTATTTCGTTGGTCCAGAATGGCGACATGAACAACCGCGCCAATCAGTCGGTTATTGATAAATCCAATGATATCTATATGGCCATGCTGAATACGGCGGAAGTTGTCACGAACCGCTATGGCGTGAAGCGTGAAGACATGGATGCCTATGGCCTGCAAAGCCAGATGCGTACAGCCGCAGCGCAACAGGCGGGTAAATTCGATGATGAAATCGTGCCCATGACGTCCATCATGAAAGTTGCCAACAAGGAAACCGGCGAAATCAGTGAAAAGGAGGTCACCCTTGATAAGGATGAGGGCAACCGCCCCTCCACCAATATGGAAGGCCTTGTGGGCCTGAAACCGGTCATCGATGGTGGTGCCATTACAGCCGGCAACGCCTCGCAACTTTCCGATGGTGCCTCGGCTGCCGTGGTCATGGACAGCAAGCTGGCCGAACAGCGCGGCATCCAGCCCCTGGGCATCTATCGTGGCTTGGCCGTGGCCGGTTGCGAGCCTGATGAAATGGGTATTGGCCCGGTCTTTGCCGTACCAAAATTGTTGGAGCGTAATGGCCTGACCGTCGATGATATCGGCTTATGGGAACTGAACGAGGCTTTTGCCGTTCAGGTACTATATTGCCGGGATCGTCTGGGCATTGCGGATGAGAACCTGAACGTCAACGGCGGTGCCGTATCCATTGGCCACCCCTATGGTATGAGTGGCGCGCGTATGGTGGGCCACGCCTTGATCGAAGGCAAACGGCGTGGCGTCAAGTATGTCGTCTGCACCATGTGCATCGGTGGCGGCATGGGTGCTGCGGGTTTGTTCGAAGTCGCATAGAGCAGGTTTATTTAAAACAAGCTCAGACTTTTAAGAAAAAAGAGCAATTGAACCAATTACCTGGATCGCGCCAAATAAGCTACGGTGGCGACGCCAATTAATTCAAAATTGCTCTCATTTTCAGGGAATCATTAACCCGGGTGCCCCGACGTTGTGGGTACCCGGGTTAATCCCGTCTGGATCTTGTTTCGGAAGCGCGCTAACCCTCGCGGCGGTCATCCCCGGCGCGGCGATTGGACGTACGGCGCAGGGATAGTCGCCGTTCAACACCATCCGGTGCCCCGTCACTGCGTTGTCTTCGGTCGGTTGCGCGGCGTTCTCCTTGGCGTCGCGGCGCGCCTCTAGCGATGGCCATGATTTTCTCCATTTATTATTATTAAAAACCCATTGGGATGAGATTAGCGCAAAACGATTTTGTTGCAAACATATCCTTACGTTTTGCGTGCACGGACCAAGAATATCAAAGGCATCACTGCCAAAGAAGCCATCGTATAGGCCCAAAAGGCATTTATATAACCAATCATGGCAGCCTGGCGGCCGATTTCCCCACTTAAACTCGTCAGCCCCCGCACACTATCCACGCCCCAAAGCCCTAATACCCACGGCAGGTTCAGGACCTTATTATAATCGGAGACAAATTCGGTCATGCCGGCATAGTTGTCTGCCGTGGAAATAATCACCAAGGTCACGGAGAGGGAGATAAAGACGGCACTGCCTAGATTGCGTAACAGATGATAAACGGCCGATCCTTCCGCCAGGTACCGATTATCCAACGTGGCAAAGGCTGCCACGGTCAGCGGCACCCAAATTATCCCGACCGCCATGCCCTGGAGGATGGAATTGATCGCCACGTCGATGATGCTGGTATTCATATCAAAGCCTGCCATATAGATGCCCGATGCGACCTGTAGCCCGAAGCCGAAAGTCATGCCGAATTTTGGATCCAGGCGGGAGATAAAAATGGCGGCAAAAAAGCCCGCGATGGCACCGGCCCCGCGCATGCCCAGCAACAGGCCAATAATCGAATCCGGATAGCCCAGGACACCCTGCAACATGGGCGGCAGCAATACCATAGGCGTGAAATTCAACATGCCGTAAATACTGACAATCACCAGCCCCAGAACGAAATTTCGATCCAGCAATAATCGTGGGTTCAGAAACGGCCGCTCCGCCGTCACGCTATGGACAATGAACAGATGCAGGGCGACCACTGCCAGAACCGCTTCGATAATAATTTCGGGGCTTTCAAACCAATCCAGGCGTTGCCCCCTGGACAGCAGCAATTGCAGGCCGATCACCGCCACTGACAAGGTTAGAAATCCGGTCCAATCCAGGCTGGTATGCTGCCGCGCCCCATTATCCGTGACGAACATGAACATACCCACGAGAGCGATAATGCCGAACGGAACAAACATGTAAAACGCCGCCGGCCAGCCATAGGTTTCAGCCAGAATACCCCCCAGCATGGGCCCGATGACCGGGCCGACCACCACCGCCATACCAAAGACCGAGGTGGCGATACCGTGCTGGCGTTTCGGAAAGGTGTCCAGCACGATCGCCTGACCCAACGGAATAAGAGGCGCACCAAAGGTACCCTGGGCAACACGAAATAGAACCAACACAGGCAAAGAGGTGGACAATCCGCAGGCCACCGTTGCAAGTGAGAAACCGGCCATGGAGACCAGCATGACCCGGCGTCGTCCAAACCGTCCCGCCAACCAGCCTGTCATCGGTGTCATCACCGCCGTGGCCAGGATATTGAAAATCATCACCCAGGCGATTTCGTCCTGGGTGGCAGAGAGGGAGCCCTGCATCTGCGGCAACAACACCGAGACCACCAATATGGCCATGGCGTATTGGGTTGTCGCCAGAGTGATCGAAAACAGAATGGCCCAGCGGCGAAGCGCCGGGATATCTTCAGCATTCTGCGCGACAGCTGTCATAACGTGACTTTGGAACCCGCCTTAGTTTGCGAAACGAACACAAGGAAGCCGCCGACATGCGGCCGGCAATGACGTCCTTTTCTAAATGTTTCGAGTTCTCTGATCACCGCGCCAGACCATTGGGATTAGTCGATGCCTAAAGCGTAATACCACATTGCGATGATAGGGAAGGATTAATGGCGGAGAATACCTGACGATTTGTATGCCACGACAAGACACACGACAGCAGACCGCAATCGGCCTGCCAGCCCAATACTAAAGATCTAAGTTTGGCACCGTACTTCACGCTAACGCGCCCAATACAAATCAGTGGAGATCAGTGGAGATCAGTATTGGCAGCATGATAGTCCAGAGGCCCGAGATAGGATGCCCCAGAGCATGTTTGATTTAAACATGCTCTAAATCTCAAGAAACGAGCAATTGAAAATTGCTTTAGAGCAAACCTTCTTTTTGCGCCCGCTTGCGCGCTAATTTGCGCGCACGACGCACCGCCTCGGCCTTTTCACGGGCCCGGCGTTCTGAAGGCTTCTCAAAATACTTCCGCATTTTCATTTCACGGAAGACGCCTTCACGCTGTAACTTCTTTTTCAGGGCACGAAGCGCCTGATCGACATTATTGTCGCGAACACTGACCTGTACCAGTGGTCTTCTCCTTGAAAAACCGCAGAATTCCGCCAATAAAAGCAGAAAACCCGATGATTAAATGATATATTCCAGGCCCGCAAAGTCAGGTGCGACAACGTAGTCGCCACGCTTCACCAGCCGATTGTGGCAGTTTATAGCCCAACACGACCGCAATGTGAAGTGCGGAGATGCCCCAAATCACCACAATTCCCAAAGCCGTAATGGTCATTCAATCCGAATGAACATTGATCCGTGATTATCAAATTGCTGATCTTAACGGCAATGCCCCTATAACAGATCGCCCCGCGCCCAGGTGGCGTGGAAGCCTTCGGGGACGCGATGGGGCAGGATAAGTTTACAGACCGGCGGGGCAGAGAAATTCTGTGCATCAATGATATGGACCTCGGATTGTCCCGCCTCAGCGTTGCGTACGAAGCTGACTACATAACCATGGTCCTCCCCCGTAGCGCCGACGGCGGGCGCAAAGGGTGCCTCTGAATAGGTATAACCGGGGCCCGCGCTATGCACTTCCGAGACACCGTTATCGAGATCAAATTTCATCAGTCCGGGAAAATTGATCACCGGTTCATGACGGATCTGGGCGCAATAGGCATATTTCATAGGTTCGCCCATAGCGGAATTATTCCAGGTGGGGAATTCTGCATTCCATTTATCGTCCAACAGGCTTTCCTTCGTCTCGCCGGTCAGCAAATTTATCGACCAGCGGTACAGGCGGGCATCCAGGCCGTGCCGGCCCATGATGGTGATGATGGATTGCAGGTCCGGATTGCCCTGACCGTCCGTGTGGGGCTGTATCCGGCAGCCGGTCATATGCAGCCAATCGCCGTTCTCCCAGGCATTGATGGTGTGCAGGATATAACACGGTGCAAACTCGTACCAACGGATATCATCGCCTGTACCGTGGCGGGGCAACACGCCGAACCGGGTCGGCCAGTCTTCTTCAAAGCGCAGCTTGACCCGGCCGTGGGCATAGGCTTCCTCGTCATAAATCAGCGGTAAATCATGCAGGATCGTGTAGCTGTGAGAGATCCACATATCATGGGGCAGCCGGGGGCCCGGCAGCTCCACCGGGGTAAAGGCAGTCATCGCGCCGTTTTTGTCGATCACCCCATGGTTCATATAGGGGTAATCCCGGCTGTAATCGAAAAAGATGAAATCGTCCGTACTTTCGTCGGTCTTTGAATGCGCCGAAATTTTTGTGGTCCGTTTGCCGCCGAAATCCGACTGGCCTAGCGATTCCAAAGTTATCGGATCAACAAGATAGGGATCGCCTGAGATATACCAGGTTGCCACCAACTTGCCCGCATGCATGACAACGTCCGTGTTGGCGGTATCCTTCAAGGGCATATCAGGCCGGTCGCCGCGGCGGGCATCAAGCATACCGCCCCACAGGGCCTCGCCGGCCGCAGCCTCCTCGTCAAAGCAGGTGGTATGGATCCACTTGTTGCGATATGTGGCGCGACCATCTTTAAAACGCACCCCATGCAACATGCCATCCCCGTCATAGCGGTGATAGTTGCCAAGGGCCGGATGCTGATTATTCGGGCCATTGCGTACATAAACCCCATCCAGGTCCTGGGGCACTTCACCCAGCACCTCCATATCCTCAAATTCAACCACATGCTCGCCACTTACCGGCGCGTAGTTGCCTTCAAGGTACTTGTTCACCGGATAAGAACGCTTCCCGTTTTCCTGGCTGGTCATATCCCCAACACCCCGATTGTTCATTGCCTATGAAATCCCACCCCCACCATACAGCAAGCGCATTGTTTGCGCATATGTCCTGACAATCTATACTCGCAGGCAATTATTTGCTGCCCTATGGCAACTGGGAGGAATTCAGAATGACGACGGCTTCAACAAACGACAATGCACAATCCGGGCATCGCATGCCCACTTATCAGGCCTTGGCCCATGACATAAAAAATCTTGGCGTTGAATGCGTGTTCGGATTGATGAGCGATGATACCGCATTGTTCGCGACCGAGATCGATACCATCGGCATTCCTTTCATCGGTGGCCGTCACGAAAATAATGCCATCGCCATGGCGGAGGGTTACAGCTCCACCACCGGACGTCTTGGGATTGCCATAATTGGCCGGGGCCCGGCGGCGGCCAATGGTTTGCATGCGGCCGTCTCTGCCTCCCGTACCGGCTCAAAAGTCCTGATCATTTATGGTGAGATGCCGGTGGGTGGCGGCGCGGTCAATACAATCGGACCCGACTACAAGGCGTTTAACGCCAGCGGCGTGCTGGCGGCAGCCGGCCTTCAGACATTTTCCCCCAGATCGCCCCAGGCGGCCCGCGCTGCCCTGGCCGACGCCATTGTCGTTGCCAGCCGTGGCAATGCAGTGACCCTGCATTTGCCGGTCGACGTGCAAACGGCTGACATCGTCGTGCCTGATGATGACCCGGGCATCGTCGTGCCAGCGCCAGCCCCGGGCGCGCCGACGCGAAGCCAGGGCATAGATGCCGCCCTGGCCCTGCTTGCCAACAGCGAACGGCCCCTGATCGTGGCCGGGCTGGGCGCTCATCGGGCCGATGCGGGCAAGACGTTGGAAAAGCTGGCCGAGAAAATCGGTGCGCTATTGATCACCTCGGCCCGGGGCAAGGATATGTTCCGCGGCAATCCCAATAACCTTGATATCATCGGCTCCTTCTCCCACTCCATGGGCCGGCGTTATGCCGCACAGGCCGATTGCGTGCTGGTCTTTGGTGCCGGTTTGAATTTTCTGACCATGAGTTTCGGCAATTCCCTGCCCGCAGTACCCTTGATCCAAGTCGATCGTATGCGCAGCAATATCGGGCGCTGGACCAGCGCGGATCTGGCCCTGGTCGGCGATGCCAAAGTGGTGGCGGAACAATTGCTTGCCGCCGCACCGGAACGCAGCGCGGGGGAAAAGCCTTTCCATGCCGCCGCTGTCCGCCAGGACATCGCCGATTTCGATATCGCATCGGATTTCCAGGCCGCCCATACCGCCCACACTGTCGACCCACGCGCCCTGGCGATGGAGCTGGACCGGCTTTTGCCCAGTGATCGTGATCTGGTTTATGACGCCGGGAACTTTTTAGGTGCCGTGCCCTATATCGCGGCCCAAGGGCCAGGCCATTTTAAGTTCACCTCCGAATTCGCCTCCCTGGGCCTTGGCTTCGGCACCGCGCTTGGGGTGGCCAAAGGTCGGCCAGAGGCGACAACGGTTTTAATCGTTGGCGATGGCGGATTTTCCATGAGCATGAATGATTTGGACACCCCGGCTCGCGAAGATCTGCCCATGATTATCATCCTGATGAACGATTGCGCTTATGGGGCGGAGCTACACCTGTTGCGCGCCCATCAACAACCCGTCGGCAAATCCCTGTTCCCGGATGTGGATTTCGCACCGGTTGCCGAGGCTTTTGGCTATGAAGCAGCGACCATACGGTCTTTGGAAGATCTGCGCGCCATTGCCCCCATGCTGCAAAACCCTGACGGTCCGATATTCCTGGATTGCAAAATCAATGCGGATATCGCCGCGCCGTTCATGAGCGAGTTTGCAGAATTCGAAGCCCGCAACAGAGAGCACAAATAACCAACGTTGTTAAGCAGGACAAAAACACTGGCCGGCGTCCTGGCGGGCAGCGTTCCCACAAAGACCCTGCGGAACAGGCACCCCAAGGTCAGGTCGCGGCGAAATAATGAGCGGGTTCTATTTCAACGTTCGTTATTTTGCGGCTATTGGAATTGAGAAACTGAATGTGCTGCCCGCATCTGGTTTGCTTTCAACCCAGATGCGGCCGCCCGGTCGTGACGCCAGTTTTATTTTTGCACTGTTACAGCGCGCTCCTCACGTACTGGCAACATCAATAACAGGCCAAGTACCAGGAATACCAAAATTATGGCGACACCAGCCCGCTGGCTTTGTGTAATTCCGGTAATCAAAGCGACGACCAGGGGCGCCATGAAAGCGGTTGCCTTGCCCGAAAGTGCATAAAGTCCGTAAAATTCGCCTATTTTTTCCACCGGAGCCAAGCGTGCGATCATCGTGCGGGAGGCGGCCTGTGCCGGGCCACCGAAAATGCCAATCAGAATGCCGAAAACCAGGAATATCTGTTCTGCCAACGTGGTGAACATCCCCTCACCTGGTGGCGCGACAGCATAGTGAACAAAGAAAAAGATCGTATCCATGCGCCCCTCACCACCCCGGCCATCAACCGTGATGGAGATTATGCCCAAGGTGGCGACGATCAAGCCAACGACCGACATAACGATTGTACGTTTAGAGCCGATGCGATCATCCAACCAGCCACCGGCAACCGCACCCACGGCGGCAAATATGGTGATAATGATGCCGAAAATGCCCAAATTCGTCGTGGTCCAGCCAAATATTCCGGCGGCATAAATTCCGCCAAAGGCGAAAACGGCGGAAAGCCCGTCGAAATAAATCATGCGGGCGATTAGAAACAACAGGACATTGCGATAATGACCCGCCGCGCGCAGTGTACCGGCCAATTGCCCTAGCCCAAGTCGCGTGGATCGGGCCAGTCCCAGCCCGCTGGGCGGTGTGTCGGGCGTAAATAGAAACATTGGCAAGACGAAAACAACCATCCATATGGCAGACAGGGGCCCGACCATGCGATCATGTTCATGGCTCGCCTTGTCGAGACCGAACAACGGCACCTCCGGCAGGCTGAACCCGCCCAGGACAAACCCCAGGGTCAACAAGCCACCCAAATAGCCCATGGCCCAGGCCTGTCCGGACAGACGACCCAGGCGATTTTTTGTCGTCAGGCCCGGCAGCATGGCATTGTTGAAAACCATCGCGAACTCAGCCCCCAGACTTGCCAGCACAACCAGGCCGAGGATCATCACCAGGTCGCGGTCCGCGGCCCCGGGCATGGCCAGCCAAAGGCCGGCACAGGCCAGAACACAAAGGCTCTGAAAAACCAGGATCCACGGTTTGCGCCGACCAGCCGCATCGGCGATGGCACCCATGACGGGGCTGAGGAGGGCGATGCAAAGACCGGCGACAGCCTGGCCATAGCCCCATAATTCCTGGCCCCGAACCGCATCGCCGACCACGGCAGAGGCAAAATAGGGCGCGAAAATAAATGTCGTAATAAGGGTGAAATAGGGTTGGTTAGCCCAATCAAACATGGCCCAGCTAAAGGTACCCAAACGACCGGAAGGTCGAGTGCCGAAGACCGTTAACTCTTCCTCCAGCCCGCCATCACGCGCCACCATAGCTTTCCCCCCAAAAAATCACGGCGCGGGTCCCGACGGATCACGCCCATAGAATATCTGGGGGAAAGCTTAACCTATAATCAACCGACGCATATAGCGGTTTGCCAGGGCAAGTTTTGCAATATCAATACCGCCAGCCTCAAACTCGGCGATCATTTCGTCACTACGTCTGATTTCAGGCTCGTTGGCGACGCACCATTTCTCCACGGCCTTTTCCCCCGCCGCGCCATTGGCCTGGCGTAAAACGACTGAGGTCAGGGCCCGCTGTTGTCCACGCAAGTCATCGACGATGGAGGTAATCGCCTGGCGCTGCCAATAATCCTCCGCCTCCAAAGCCTCAGCCGCCGTGCAAAGACGGTCCAGGCCCAACCGGGCACCCAGGGCAAAATGGACCTGACCGACTTCTACAACCGGTCGGTCGCAATCAGCTGCTACCTGGACGATGTCGCAGGCTGCGGTCATTGATACCAATCCTTCGATCCGCCGGGCCATGGCCTCTGGCACACCTTGTTTGACCAACGCCGCAACGCCTGCCGCAATTCTTTTGCTTTCATGGCTGCCGACGATTTTTCCCAATTGATCGGACAGACTGGCGACGCCGGGACCGAACGCGGTCACGATTGAATTAATGCGCAGCGGCTGTTCAGCATTCTGTAGAAACCACAGGGTCATCCGACGTAGGAAACCCGCCGTGGACAGGACAATTTCCGTTTGCAAAGCCGTGGCAACGTTATTGTCCAGGGTCTCGGTCTCTCCCCAGATGTGGCGCATGTCGAACAGATCACGGGCTGCGGCATAGCTGCGCGATATAGCCTCGACCGAGGCACCGGTCTCTTCGATGACATCGTGCACAAAAGTGATGCCAACCCGATTAACGATGGAGTTGGCCAAAACGGTGGCAATAATTTCGGGGCGCAGACGATGTTTGAGGATTGCTTCGCGCTGGCCATGACGCAAGGGTCTGGGAAAGTATTTGATCAAATCAGGCACCAAGCCCTCTGATTTGGTCACATCGGAGGCCAGCAATTTGTCATACAATTCCATCTTGGCATAAGACAGCAGAACTGAAAGTTCCGGTCGGGTCAGCCCTTTGCCATCGGCGGCCCGGTCCGCCAAGGCTTCGTCATCGGGCAAAAATTCCACTTCGCGGTCGAGCAAGTCATCCCGCTCCAAATCACGCATATAGCGGGCATGGGATTCCAACAACGCCGGAGCCTGCTGTTCCAATACGCTCAATGATTGGGTCTGCAGATAATTGTCCCGCAGCACCAACTCACCAACTTCGTCCGTCATCTCCACCAGCAAGCGGTTGCGCTGCTTGTCCGTCATCTCGCCATCGGCGACGACCGCATCGATCAGAACCTTAATGTTGACCTCGTGGTCCGAGCAATCGACGCCGGCGGAATTATCGATGGCATCGCTGTTCAGACGACCGCCGGCTTGCGCAATCTCCAACCGGCCCAATTGCGTAATGCCAAGATTGCCACCCTCACCCACCACCTTGGCGCGCAATTCGCTGCCATTGATCCGAACCGCATCATTGGCCCGGTCACCGGCATTCAGATCGCTTTCACTGGCCGCCTTGATATAGGTGCCGATGCCGCCGAACCACAGCAGATCCGCCTCTGCTTGCAGAAGGGCATGGATCAATTCATTGGGGGTTACCGATTTTGCCTGCAGGCCGGTCAAACGCGTCATCTCCGGGCTTAGATCAATCGCCTTGGCCTTGCGGTCAAAAACACCGCCGCCTTTGGAGATCAACTTGCCCTCGTAGTCTTCCCAGGATGATCGGGGCAGGGCGAACAGACGCTCCCGCTCCCGCCAACTGACAGCCGCATCCGGGCTTGGATCAATGAAGATATTGCGGTGATCGAAGGCGGCCAGCAGGCGAATATGCTTTGACAGCAACATGCCGTTGCCGAACACATCACCCGACATGTCGCCGCAACCGACAACGGTGAAATCTTCGTTCTGGATATCCCGGCCCATTTCCCGGAAATGCCGCTTGACGGATTCCCAGGCACCCCGCGCCGTGATCCCCATGACCTTATGGTCATAGCCCTTTGCCCCACCGGACGCGAAGGCATCCCCCAGCCAAAAGCCGTAATCGATGGCCACGCCGTTCGCGATATCGGAAAATGTCGCCGTGCCCTTGTCTGCGGCAACCACCAAGTAGGGATCATCTTCGTCGTAACGTTCCACCAACGGCGGCGGGACCACATCCGTACCACTCAAATTATCGGTAACGTCCAACAGGCCGCGGATAAAGGTTTTGTAACAGGCGATGGCCTCTTCCTGGGCTGCTTCCCGCCCGCCCGCACCAGGACCAATGGGGGGTAGACGTTTGGGTACAAATCCGCCCTTGGAACCAACCGGCACAATAACCGCATTTTTCACCATCTGCGCCTTCATCAGGCCCAGGACCTCGGTGCGGAAATCCTCGCGCCGGTCGGACCAGCGCAGACCACCGCGTGCCACTTTGCCGCCGCGCAAATGGACGCCTTCAACACGTGGTGAATAGACAAAAATCTCCCGAAACGGCCTGGGCAGTGGCAATTCGTCCACCGCCTGGCTATCGAACTTGATGGACAGATATGTTTTCGGTTGGCCGTTTTCATCGACCTGGAAATAGTTGGTCCGCAGTGCCGCCTGTATCAAATTCAGGAAACGGCGCAGAATACCGTCTTCGTCCAGGCTTTCCACGGCCTCCAGACCATCCATGATACCCTTGATCAGTTTATCAACTTTTGCCTGCCGGCCTTTCGTGGCAGCTGGGTCAAAGCGGACCTGAAACAAGGCTGAAATCATGTTCGTGATGCCATGGTTCCGGGCCAGGGTCTCTTCCATATAGTCCTGGCTGTAGGCGATCCCGGTTTGCCGGAGGTATTTGCACAAAGTCCGCAGGACGACAACATGACGCCAGCCAAGGCCGGCTTTCAGGACCAGGCGGTTAAAGCCGTCATCTTCAACTTCGCCGCGCCATACCTTGGCAAAAGCTTCTTCAAATCCGGCCTTCAGGGCAGTCAGGTCCACGGCCTCGCCATCTTGTTCTTCAAGCAGGAAGTTGTGGATCCAGATTGTCTCCTCCCCCGCCAAGGCAATACGGTACGGCTCCTCTCCAATCACGCGGAGGCCCATATTCTCCATCATAGGCAGGCAGTCGGACAACGGTAGCGCCTGACCGGGATGATAAATCTTGAAACGCACCACATGATCGCCATCTTCGATCATACGATAGATATTCAGGCTGACATCGCCGCCATTGTTCAAGACTTCGATACCGTCGATATCGCGAAGGGCAAATTCGGCGTTGAAATGTTCTGTATAGGAGGTTGGGAAAGCCTTGCCATAGCGGGCCGCCAGACGATTGCCGCCTTCTTCACCCCAATGATCCACCAGGGCGTCATAGAAATCATCCTGCCAATCGCGCGCTGCGGCGATCAGGCGCTTTTCGATGGCAGCAAAATCCAGTTCTTCCGGCACCCCTCCCGCATTGATGCCCAGTATGAAATGCACCCGCGCCAGAGGGCTTTGGGTCACTTCCGTATAGTAATTCGAAAGGCGGCCATTAACCGCCTGGCACAACAGGTCGGTGAAACGCTCACGCAACTCCGTGTTCAAGCGCTCCCGCGGCATGTAAACCAGAACCGTGAAATAACGCTCGAACGTGTCGCGACGGGCAAACAAGCGAAAGCGCGGACGCTCCTGCAGATCAAGAATGCCTGTTGCGATCCGGGTCAGGGTGGGCACATCGATCTGCCACAATTCATCCCTGGGATAGGTTTCTAGGATGTGGGTCAATGCCTTGCCGTCATGGCTGCTGGGCTCCAACCCGGCCTGCTCCAGGGCCAGGGAAAGCTTGCGCCGCAACAAGGGAATATCACGTGGCGTGCGATTAAAGGCGGACGATGTGAATAGCCCGACAAAGCGCCGCTCGCCAATGAGCTTGCCCTTGCCGTTATAGCGTTTGACGCCGATATAATCCATATGCACCGGACGATGCACCGTGCCCCGGACACCGGTTTTGGTTACCAGCAGTATTTCGTCGCGGCGAATAAATTGTTGCGCAATGGTTGCCGTAGCAGCAGCGGTGTTGCCATCGGGGCGGGTCAAAATATTCCGCGCTTCATCCCGAAAAATGCCCAACGACGTGCCGGGTAGAATATCCAATTGATCGGCGGAACCGGACTTCGCCGTACCCTGCTTGTAGCTGTAATCACGACACCCCAGCAAGGTGAAATGGTTCTCCCGCATCCAGGCCAGGAATGCTTCGGACTCAGCGACTTCGGCCTTGCTTTGCGGGAAGGCACCGGTCTTCATATTGGCGATGGTGTCATCCAATTGCGCCAACATGGCGGGCCAATCGGACACGGCCACATGGATGTCCCGCAGCACCCCACACAAATCGTCCGTGATCTTTTGCAATGCGCCTGGATCACTTTGTTCGGCGATTTGGATATGCATGACGGCTTCGCTCAACCCCGGTTTGCCGTTGGGTACGGGGGGAAGCAGTTCTTCCCGCGCACCATTGTCGCCGCGTCTTAGCCTGACCACCGGGTGGATCGCCAAATGCACCTGACAATCCCACTGGTTCAGATTGGAGGTAATGGAATCCACCAAAAACGGCATATCTTCTGTGACAATTTCGACGATTGTATGGGGGGATTTCCAGCCGTGTTCTTCCATGCGCGGGTTATAGACCCGCAATTTGGTCTGATCCGCAGTCCGTTGGGCGGCGAATTTCCACAGCGACAGGGCTGCACCATAGAGGTTTTCCGCCGACGCCTCGTTCACATCTTCGGTGGGAACCCTGGCATAAAACTGCTCAAAAAACGCCTTGATCTCGTCCGCTTCGGCGCGTTTGAAGCGTTCATCCAGCATATGGGCAACGCCTTCGAGGCGAATTTCCCGTTCTTCCCGTACTCTCTTGTCCAGCATAGTCGCTATCCCTCAAAGCGCCGTCAGGTGGAACGAGTAATGGTTTAGGCACATATAGAAAAAATCGAAGCCGGTGCAAACGAAAAGCGCAAGAAACACCCAAACGATCCAGGTTCCGGAGGTATCTTATACTCTAAATAGTTACGATTTTATTGTGGACCAGGGTCTAATTTCACGTCAACCGACCGGAATATATTCGCCAGTATTTTGGCCAATATGTCCGCCAGTATTTTCGCCGATATTTTCGTTCTATTCCAAGACCTGGCCTGTTCCCAGGGCATTGCCGCGCAAAAATTCTACAGCAGATGTGACACCTTTACCTGCCCGCTGCACACGCATCAGACGCAATGCGCCCTCACCCGTGGTGCCCGCACCCGTCGCAACCAGAAGATTGTCATCCAGAACCGTACCTGGCACCGCATTCTTCACGCCGCTTTCAGGTGCCGCCAAAAGAACCTTGATACGCTCACCCTGCCATTCACACCAGGCACCAGGAGCAGGGGAGAGACCCCGGATCAGACAATCCAGCGTCGCTGCGTCAAGACTCCAATCAAGCCGCGCTTCTGCCTTATCGATCTTGCTGGCGTAGGTCACCCCGGCCTCGGCCTGCGCTTGTGCCCTCAATCGGCCTGCCGCCACCCCCCGCAAGGTTTCCACCATCAAAGGCGCGCCCAATTCGGCCAGTTGATCATGCAAATCGCCTGCGGTCGTCGCTGGACCGATGGGAACTTCCGCGCAGCAATAGACCGCGCCCGTATCCAAGCCTTCATCCATGGCCATGATACAGACGCCGGTTGCCGCATCCCCCGCCATGACAGCCCTTTGAATAGGTGCCGCCCCCCGCCAGCGGGGCAATATCGAGCCATGCAGATTGAAACAGCCCAATCGTGGGGCCTGTAACACAGCGCTGGGCAGGATCAGACCATAGGCCACGACGACGGCGGCATCCGCGTCCTCACTTATGGCGGCGAATTCCGCGATTGCACCCTCCGCCTTCAGGCTGACGGGCGTATAGACGGGGATGTCCCGCTCCACGGCGGCCTGATGAACAGGGGTGTTGCGGGTGCGCTTGCCGCGACCGGCCCGGCGCGGCGGCTGGGTATAGACGGCGACAACCTCGATCCCCGGTGCGGCGCAAAGGGCGGCCAGGGTGGGCACCGCAAAATCCGGCGTACCCATGAAGATGACTTTCAAATCAGTCATAGGTGCCCTAGGCCGTCTGCTTTTGCCGCCGGGCCTTATCCAATTTGCGCAGGATCATGCCGCGTTTCACCGCTGATATATGATCCACGAACAGGCGACCCTTCAGGTGATCCATCTCGTGTTGGATACAGCGGGACAACAGCCCATCCGCCAGCAGTTTCTGGGGTTCGCCGTTGTAATCCAGGTATTCCACGGTGATACCCTCGGGCCGTTCCAAATCAGCGAATTGATCAGGCAGGGACAGACAACCTTCGTTATAGATGCCCTTGTCATCGGAATAGTGAACGATTTCCGGGTTGACCATATACAACGGCGCATTGTCTTCATCATCGTGAGAGACATCAACGGTGATCAGGCATTTCGCCACGCCTACCTGCACGGCCGAGAGACCGATGCCGGGCGCGTCGTACATGGTTTCCAGCATATCGTCCAAAAACTGCCGGATTTTGTCATCGACAGCGTCCACTGGCTTCGATTTCACCTTCAGGCGACGGTCAGGTGCGGTGATAATGGGTAGAATAGCCATGATTCGTTCAAGTTTCGCTATTTTGATGGGTTGTTCAAAGCTCTAGGTAATATGCCGCCCGTCGTCGGTCAAGGCGGGCGGAGATATTTTGGACAAGAGGTTTGAGAGGGGTTCGTACTATGGACGTTTTGCAGATGGACATTTTTCCTGGGGTCTTGATTTTAGCCATCCTGCTATTGTTTGGCGGCTTTGTCCTGTTGCGCCATCTGCAATATCTTCACAGCAAACCCTCCGGTGACGACGAACGTCTGGACGCCCTGGCCGTGGCAACCGCCAGCCTGGCCACGGCACAGGCTGACCTGGGGGGGCGGTTGAGCCAGATGTCGGAACAAACCGCCCTTGAACGGGCAGAGTTAATGCGCACCCTGCATGAACGCCTGGACGGCGTCTCTAAACGCATGGGGGACAGCCTGGAACAATCCGCTACCCGTACGGCGACCTCGCTGGGTGAATTGGGCAAGCATCTGAACGTCATCGACCAGGCGCAAAAGAACATCTCGGACCTGGCGGGCCAGGTTATCGGTTTGCAGGATATTCTCGATAACAAGCAAACCCGTGGTGCCTTTGGTGAAGTGCAGATGCAGGATTTGGTGACCTCAATCCTGCCGCCATCTGCGGTGTCATTTCAGACGACGCTGTCAAACCAGCGCCGGGTCGATTGCCTGATCCGCCTGCCCCAGCCCCCCGGCCCCATCGCGGTGGACGCCAAATTCCCCCTGGAAAGCTATCACGCCCTGCGCCAGGCGGCGGACGAGGGCCAGTTGAAAGCGGCGCAACGGGCCTTTCGCGCCGCCTTGGGCAAGCATATCAAGGACATCCAGGAACGTTACATCGTGGCGGGTGAAACCGCCGACAGCGCCCTGATGTTCCTGCCCTCCGAAGCGGTCTATGCGGAACTGCACGCCAATTTCCCCGAGACGGTGGAACAATCTTATCGGGCCCGGGTCTGGATCGTCTCCCCCACCACCCTGATGGCCACCCTGAACACGGTTCGCGCCGTTTTGAAAGATGCGCGTATGCGGGAACAAGCAGGCGTTATTCAGGGGGAAGTGATGAAGCTGATGGATGACGTCCAGCGCCTGGATGAGCGGACCCAAAAGCTACAGACCCATTTCTCACAGGCCGAAAAGGACCTGGAGTTGATCGCCACCTCAACCAGGAAAATCACCCGCCGTGCCGAACAAATCGAAGAAGTGCAATTGGCAGATGCCGACGAGCCCGAAAGCACCGCTATTGAAGAGCCCAAGGACCCCGCCGCCAACATCGTCGACCTATCCACCCGAGGCAGCTAACTCATTTTCGGTGCCGAGGTAAAATTCTGGATTTCTAGGGAGAGGCCGTCAAGACACGGTAGCTTCGGCGGCGCGACGCAAGGCAGCGGCGTAGCGTTCCGCAATATTTGAGTCCCTGAACGGTAACCGCGCGCCTGAAAGATATTGCTGCAAAAGACTCTCGTTGATCCGGCGTTGCCCCTGGATAGCCTCCCCCGCGTTAACGAGATCGCCAGTTTCCGCAAGGCAGGCGGCCAGGATGATGTGGTTGGCCGGCGCGTGGGGTTCGCGTTCAATGGCCTGACTTGAAAACTTAACGCCTTCCTCAAACCGTTCCAGAGCAAAGCAGGTGAACGCCAGACCCGCCAACATGAAACCGAGAAAAAGGTCACGTGGGCTTAGGCTGATCGCTTGGCTAAGATGCGCGTAGCCATCTTCCGGATTGCCGGATGAGGTTGCAATGACCCCCATCAGCATCAAGGTCATGGTGCAGTTGGGATTGAGCATGTGCGCATGGTCCAAATTGGTCACGGCACGTGCAAAATCACGCTCGATGAAGTTGATCCACCCGAGCGACATATACGCACTGTGATCATTGCGATCGAGCAGGCGCAGTTGTTCCGCTGCCGCCCGCGCGCGTGTCAATAGAGCCTCCGGTCGGTCGCCCTGGAGGGCAAAGGCGCGGTAGTAATTGGCGAAGGAAATTGTCCACCAGGCCTGGCGGCATTGCGGATCCAAGGCGGCCGCCGCCTCCGCCAATGCGACGCCCTCATGGTAGAGCGTCAGATCGCCTTCGGCCCGCGATCTATCCAGCAGGGCGCGGGCCCGCCAGGCCATTTCCTGGGCGCGAAGATTACTATCATTCAGGGATGAAACCCGCGCGGCCCGGCTAATTTCTGCCATATCGATTTCCGGCATGATGTTGGTTGCAATTTTTCGCGAAATGTCGGTCTGCAACGCGAAAAGCTGGTTGATCCGACCATCGTATTTTTCCGCCCAAAGATGGGTTGTCGTGGGCGCATGGATCAACTGTGTCGTGACGCGGAAGGCTGCATCTGCGCAGCGCACGCTGCCTTCCAGAATGTAATCGACCCGCAGTTCGGCAGCAATCTTTTGGATGTCGTTGGCCGGTCCGCGGTATTGGAAGGCGGAATTCCGAGCGATCACGGTGAACGCCTTAAAGCGCGACAATTCGGTCGTGATGTCCTCTGCCAGGCCATCAGCCAGATAGTTAAGTTTCGGATCGTCGTTGAGATTGGCAAATGGCAGGACCGCGATCGAAAGCATATTGGCGCGCGCATGGATCGCCGGTGTGTCCTCTGGTATCTCCTGCCCTAACGCATCCTGAAACGTCACCTCAGCTACGAAGCGAAAGCCCTGGCCACGAAGAGTTTGAAGAAACTGCTGATTGCTGCCGTTATCGCCGATGGCGCGACGCACACCCCGAATACAACTCCGCAAGGTTGCGTCGCTGACGGTCACACCTGGCCAGCCGTGGCTCAGCAGCTCTTCCTGGCTCACGATCCGGTCACGGTTGGTGATTAGATAATTCAGGACATTGAAGACCTTGGTCCTGGTGTGGACCGACACGCCGTTTCGGCGCAATTCACGGCGCTCCAAGTCCAACACACATTCACCAAACGCCAACAACATTCACGATCTACCTTTTCGATGGTCGCGCATGTAAATTCTAACGCCTTCGCAATGGCACCTCGCCCGTAACAAGTGCGTCCAGCGGGTCACCATTTAGGACTGAAAAATAGCACGTTAATAGCACGTAAATGTCAAGCAGGTTTGCAGGCCCTCCCGCAGAATGGCGCTTGTCCCGCGTAAAAGAGTTCGCGGCTTTGTAGCAGAATGCGGAAGCAGATTATTCCATGTTTAGAACTTTTATGAGGACTGCGCTCGTTGCCTCTGTCTGCGCGGTGGGATTTTCCGGTGCCGCTATCGCCGCGTCGGTCAATACATTGAATTTCGGCGATGGCAATTGCGGCACGGCTGGGTCGGTTTCTGAAAGCTCGAGCGGCGAAATTTCCCGTTTTTTTGACTCGAGCCTTGGCCAATGTGCCCTTGGCGCTACCGCGCGCGCCGGCGGCGGCGGCGTTGGTGTCAATCTCGGGCTTGTGACGACTCCGGGTCTGGGCGGAGGGACGGCCTTCGTAGAGGTCAAAGTGGAAACCTTGATTGAAATTACCCTCGGCGTCCCGGACAGTTTTGGCGGCGGCGACATTCCAATTGCCTTTACGCCTCACCTTTCCGGCAATGTGTCCGCCACGCTTGCGACTGGCAGTCCGTTTGCCCGCAGCGGCACTGCGAAGCTTACGGCCTTCGCCAGCATCGCCGGCATCGATAGCAATGGTGCCGGCGTGCTCGCCAGCGATACCTCAGTGGCGTTGGCACAGGTGTTTAATTTCGGCGGCATTTTCGAAGACGGCGAGTATCTGTCGCAATTTTCGGCCCCTATTGGGATTTTGATTGATCCCACAAAAACGATCGAGGTGCTCTTCAGTCTGACAGCCAGGGTTAGCCAAGCTGCCTATAACGACAGCATCATCACCGCGAATGTGAGTTCTTTCAACTCGCTTTCTTTCGCACTTTTTGGCCCGGCGCTGATTTTACCGGAAGGATTTACAGCGAATTCCGAGTTCGGCTCAATCGTTGACAATCAGTATATCAACAGTTCGAGCACCGTGCCCTTGCCCACAACCTTGCCACTGTTCGGCTCGGGTTTAGCTATCATGGGCTTCTTGCGTTGGCGGAAGAAACGCACGGCCTGATTTCCTGCTACATAGGTTAGGCTGTCCAAAATCACGGCGGCATGTGCGGACGCCCCACCCTAGTTGGGCGTTTCAACAGTCATCCAATGTGGCACATTGATGCCGCGTCGGGGCGTCCACAAAAAAATTCATTGGTCTCGACATTACACAAATTTACCTGCGGTTCTCATCGACGCACCAGCTGCAAAATTTACTACAATTAGAAAAACATCTTGAAATATCGCCATAGCTGCCACGAATCTGATGGAATGAGTCGGGCATCAAGATCAGCTTTGTAAGTTTTTTGATTTATGGTTAAAAAAATGTAAAAAAAACTCCTATTTATATCGAATTGATATATTGAAAACGTGAATATGCCTATTACATCATCTATATCGCAGTTGGCAGTACCGGACAAAAGGCCCAAAAATCCAAATTTGGCCGGACAACTTCAGACAAGCCGCGAAAGGCGCGGCACGAGGATGACATGTTAGAATTTAGACGCCCCGAACCAAATGCAGCCCTGACCTGGACAGCCGTATGGCTGGTCGCGCTGATCGCATTGGCGTTGATGCCTATGGACGGTGGCACGACCACCACGGCGGATTTTGCCGCCAACCCTGCCATGCAGGGCGAAATTCAGTATACCCACGGCACCTATACCAAGCCCCAGGGCGTGGCAGGCCAGACTGTAAAAATTCCCGGCTAAACAACAGCCGACGAAGCGCCGGAGCGCCAAATTGGTCGCAGCAATATTTGCGCACAAGGCTGCCGCAGTTTAACCTGCCCCATCACTTATTATCAGCAGCACATCTGATCTGGGGTAGAGGGAACATGAGCACAGATATCAGGCCTTTCGAAATTGCTATTCCGGAAGCTGAATTGGTCGATCTTCGCCGTCGCCTCGCGGCCACCCGCTGGCCCGATGCGGAAACGCCGGATGACTGGTCCCAGGGCATTCCTTTATCCTATATGCAGGAAATTTGCCAGTACTGGGCCAGCGATTATGACTGGCGTCGTTGCGAGACGATGCTGAACGGCTGGGATCAATTCCAAACTGAAATCGACGACATCGATATCCATTTCCTGCATGTCAAATCCCCCCACCCCGAAGCCATGCCTCTGCTCATCACCCATGGCTGGCCAGGGTCCGTGCTGGAATTCCGCCACATCATCGGACCTTTGACCGATCCGACGGCCCATGGCGGCAAGGCGGAGGATGCTTTCCATGTCATCGCACCGTCCCTGCCCGGCTATGGTTTTTCCGGCAAACCAAAGACAACGGGGTGGTCCATACAAAAGATTGCCGGGGCCTGGGAGCAACTGATGGCGCGCCTGGGCTATGATGAATATGTCGCCCAGGGGGGTGATTGGGGCTCCGCCGTCACGCGGCAACTGGGCGTTAATGCCTCCAATCAAGACGGCGCCTCCAACAATGCCTGCAAGGCGATCCATTTGAACATGGTGAGCGAGCGCCCCGACCCGGCCACCAGGGACGACCCAACTGACTTTGAAAAAAAGGCGTTCGCCGCCGCGAAACAATATGTGGCCTGGGATTCGGGCTATTCGAAAGAACAAAGCACCCGGCCGCAAACCGTGGGCTATGGCCTGGTGGACAGCCCCAGCGGCCAGGCAGCCTGGATAATGGAAAAATTCTGGGCCTGGACCGATTGTGACGGTCATCCCGAAAATGCCTTGAGCCGGGATGATATGCTGGACAACGTCATGCTGTATTGGTTGCCGGGCACGGCGGCCTCCTCCGCCCGGTTATATTGGGAGAGTTTCGGCAAAGCCAATACGGATGAGGTGACAATTCCCGTCGGCTGCAGCTTGTTTCCGAAGGATATATTCTTTTCCTCGCGGCGCTGGGCGGAAAAGAAATTCCACAACATCATCCATTGGAATGTGCCCGATAGCGGCGGGCATTTCGCCGCCGCCGAAAAGCCGGTGGCATTTGTCGAGGAACTGCGCACCTGTTTCCGCGCGGTGCGATAGAGCATGTTTATTCAAAACATGCTCAGAATCTTAAGAAAAAGAGCAATTGAACCAATCACTTGGGTCGCGAGAGCGACTCCAATTAATTCAAAATTGCGCTAAACGACCAAGTTTTACATGACTGCACCGCGGCCACCGGTACCCATATACATTCCGGCTTTGTTAATCCTGGCCTCCGCCACTTCGATCCTGGCGACGGATCTTTACACACCGTCATTGCCGCACCTGCAGGCGGTTTTCCAGACCGATGCCTCGCGGGTGCAATTGACCATGACCTTGAACCTGGTCGCCTATGCCCTGGCACAATTGTTCTTTGGGCCCTTGTCGGACAGGATCGGGCGGCGTCCGGTCCTATTGGCAGGGATGATCGGTTTTGGCTTTGCCTCCCTGGGCTGTGCGGCGGCGACGTCTATCGATGCCCTGATCCTGGCCCGGGTGTTTCAGGGCATGACGGGCTGTGCCGAGGCGGTGGTCGGCTATGCGGTGATCCGGGAACTTTATGACGATGCCGGCGCAGTCAAGGTTCTGGCCGCCTATGGCATGGCTATCGCCATAGCACCGGCAATTGGCCCCGTAATCGGCGGCCATATGCATGTCTGGTTCGGCTGGCGTTCCAACTTCATATTGCTGGCCGGGTTGATCGCACTGGCAGTGCTGTTGATCTGGAGATACTTGCCCGAGACATTGGGGAAGCCCGACCGTGGGGCCTTGCGGCCTAGGCGGTTGTTGCGCGGCTATGGCATTTTGCTGAGTGACGGTCCCTTCATGACCTACACCCTGATCATGTCATTGCAACTGGGCGGACTCTTTGCGGTTCTGACCGCCTTTCCTTTCCTCTTTATTGAGAACATGGGCGTCCCGACGGAAGCCTACGGCTATTACTATGCCACCATAGTTTTGGCCTTCTTCTTTGGCTCGTTGCTGGTAAACCGGGCCGCGGGGCGGATCGCCTCCGACCCCTTGCTGGCCCTTGGATTGATCGTGTCCATCTTGGGTGAAATTGCCTTCACGGCGTTGCTGATCCTGGACCTGGCAGGCCCGGTTTCGATTTCAGCGACCCAATGCGCCTTCGCCTTTGGTCTTGGCTTGATCTTCGCGACCGCGCCCGTGCGGGCCTTTGATGTCTGCCGGGCCGGGCACGGCTATGCCGCCGCCATGCTGGGGGCCCTGCCCATGGCGGGGGGTGGTCTTGGTACATTTTGCATTGCGCTGTTTCATAACGGCAGCGCCTGGCCGTCCGCCATAATTCTGACCATCAGCACAGTCTTTGCCGGCCTGCTTTACCTTGTGGTCCGGCCCTGGCGCATAAAAGTTGGTGCCGCCTCGCCGTAGAGTCTGCTGAAAAACCCTTCGATGAGTTGTTTTTCCGGTGAGTTCGGCAGTCTATGGACAGACTCCGAGCCCTGTTTTATGGCGGTGCTTCAGGCCGTTTCGGTAGACGGATTAAATTGTTGGCCGCCGGTGCCGATAAATTTACTTTATCGCCTTTAACGCATAATATATATTTATGTGTCAATTCCGATATTGACGATTTATCGGAATTAGATCATAATTTCCAAATGATGAATTTGGCACGCACTCCAAAACAAATTGGCGGCACGGTTCGCCGGGTACGAAAGAGCCGTGGATGGAGTCAAACGCAGTTAGGCGAACATGCCGGGCTACGACAGGAAACCATATCCTTGATCGAAACAGGGAACCCGGCAGCTAAACTAGAAACAATTCTTGCTGTTCTCGCCGCGCTCAGTCTTGAATTTTATATTGCCCCGAGATCAAAGGGACATGCGTCCGATATTGAGGAACTGTTCTAATGTCACGCCGACGCCAACATGCCCCGTTACAGGTATTTCTAAACAACAGAAAAGTCGGGCAACTGCTAAAAAAACCCAGTGGTGCAATTGAATTCCTGTACGATAGCAGTTGGTTGGAATGGGAAAATTCATTTCCTGTCTCTTTGTCGCTCCCGCTACGCGAAGACACCTATCGCGGCGCGCCGGTCGCAGCCGTATTCGAAAACTTGCTGCCTGATTCAGACGGATTACGCCGCCGTGTAGCCGAAACGGTAGGCGCCAATGGAACTGATGCCTACAGCCTGCTCGCTGCAATTGGGCGCGATTGTGTCGGTGCTCTCCAATTTGTAGAAGACGGATCAGAAAATGAAATAGACAGTACGAAAGTCAATGGAGAGCCTGTTGATGATATTGCGATTGAGAAACTTTTAAAGAACCTCGCGCAAGCACCATTGGGTTTAGATCGTGATGACGATTTCCGCATATCCGTTGCCGGTGTACAGGAGAAGACCGCCCTACTGCGGTATGAAGGGCAATGGCTTAAGCCACAAGGGACAACACCAACGACACATATATTCAAGACACAGATTGGTCAGTTGCCCAATGGAATTGACCTTTCCAACAGTGTGGAAAATGAATATTACTGCCTGAAGCTTTTTGAAGCCTTCAGCATGCCGGTCAATCGTGCAGAAATTTTGACTTTCGGCGAGACAAAGGCCCTTGTCATTGAACGATTCGACCGCCGGTGGACGAAGGATGGGCGACTATTGCGTCTACCCCAAGAGGATTGCTGTCAGGCCCTATCCTTCCCGCCAACAAAGAAGTACCAAAGCGATAATGGGCCGGGAATGTTGAACATTCTCAATCTTCTGAAAGGCAGCGATAGTCCGGCAGAAGACCAGGAGACATTTCTTAAAGCGCAAATTCTATTCTGGCTCATTGGTGCGACGGATGGGCACGCAAAAAACTTTAGTATCTTTTTGAGTCCCGGGGGGCGCTTCTCGTTAACACCACTTTATGATATCCTGACTGCTCAGCCGAGCCTTAGTGACCATCAGATAAACCGCAAGCAAATGAAGCTCGCAATGTCAGTCGGCAACAACCGCCACTACCGGGTCGACACAATTCATGCACGCCATTTTGTTCAAACAGGACTAAAAGCTGCACTAGCAAAAAGCCTGATCCATCGCGTGATTGATGAAATTGCAAATTCAGCGGAAAAAACCTTGGAAACGATGGCAACATCCCTCCCCAAAAATTTTCCGGAAGAAATCCATACGTCTGTTAAAGGGGCCATGATTGAGCGGTTAGAACTGTTGAATATAGCCGGCTAAAAATCTGCCAAAAAAATGAAATAGTTCCATTCATTACTTACAAATCAGAACATAAAATTTTCTACAGGCTCGCCACAAATCCAAGCTAAACGAGAAAGACAATGACACATTTCTGTGGATTATAGTGCTTTCGAGATGCTAGAGCAATTCCGATCCAACGTGAATCGCCCTAAGCACTGGGGCGATTCCAAGTGATTGGAAAAATTGCTCTATTCTTAAGAGTCTGAGCATTTCCTGATCGGAAATGCTCTATGAGGGCGCTCTAAAATTTATAACCGACGCCGATGCCCAAAATCAGCGGGTCCAGGTCCGTATCATCGGCCCGGATGGTGCCGCCGTTGACGCGGATATCCGTATGCACGAAGACTTTTTTGACATCAGCATTCAGGCTCCACTTATCATTCAAGCGATAGTCGATGCCGGCTTGCAGGGCATAACCCAATTCGTCGGAATATTTCACTGATGTCACGCTGCTGCCGGTGCTTTCACGATCAGCGAAGGTGTAATTCACCCCGATGCCAAGATAGGGGCTCCAATCGTTCTTGGGCATAAAATGATACTGCAGGGTCAGGACGGGGGGTATCAGACGCACGGTCCCCAATGCCAGATCGCCGGCCGTGGAATCCCGCACCTGAACCGAATGCTTGGTTGTAGCCAAGATCAATTCAGCCGCGATATTTGGCGTGAAGAAGTAGGTGAAGTCCAATTCCGGCACATGATCGTCAGAGGTATAGGCCCGTCCCCCCAAAACATCCGTGCTTCCATCGGTATCGGTCTGAACCGCGATCCCCCGCAGGCGAACAACAAAATCACCGGCATCCTTGGCCACGGCAATCGGCATAACTGTCACAGTACCCAGCACAAACGCCAGCGCAAATGCGCATGTTCTTGAAAAATCAAACACCAAACTTCTCCCCAATGTATGAAGGTTGGCTGCACTGTAGCGATTAAAAAACCACACGGCTTTGATCTGCATCAACGGTTTTCGGACTTGCGAACCCTGAAAATCAAACGGGGCGGCGGGCCCCCAGGGCGGTCGCCAGGGTGCCGTCATCAAGATAATCCAGCTCTCCGCCGACGGGGACGCCATGCGCCAGGCCGGAAATCTTCACCCCGCTGTCGGACAATTTTTCCACCAGATAGTGCGCCGTAGTCTGACCATCCACGGTGGCATTGGTCGCCAAGATCACTTCCACCACCGCCACGTCGTCTGCCCGGGCCACCAGGGCACCGATGTTCAAATCCTCCGGGCCAATACCGTCCAGGGCGGACAAGGTACCGCCCAAGACATGATAGCGCCCGCGATAAACCCCGGACCGTTCCAAAGCCCATAAATCGGCGACGCTTTCAACAACGCAGATCAGGCTGACATCCCGGCGCTGATCCTGGCAAATGGCGCAAGGCTGCACGCTATCAAGATTGCCGCAATTTTCACATGCCGCGACCATGTCGGCGGCCTGCCCCATGGCCTGGGCCAGCGGGCGCAACAGGCTTTCTTTGCGATCGATCAGATGCAATGCCGCGCGCCGGGCCGAACGAGGGCCCAGGCCGGGCATCTTCGCCAACAGCTGTATCAGCACATCGATCTGTGTTCCGCTCATCCGGAGACTTTCAAGCTGCTCAAAATGGCAGCTTCATACCCGCTGGCAGATTGAGGCCGCCGGTCAACTTGCCCATTTCTTCCTGGGAATATTCCTCCACCCGCCGCTTGGCGTCATTATGGGCGGCAACGATCAGGTCTTCCATGACCTCAATATCGCCGTCTTTCAGGCTGTTATCCATTTTCAGGCCGCGCATTTCGCCTTTCCCATTCAAGGTGACAGTGACCATGCCCGCGCCTGCCTGACCGGTCATCTCCACCTCTTCCATACGGGCCTGCATTTCCTGCATTTTGCCCTGCATTTCCTGGGCCTGCTTCATCATCTGGCTCAGATTTTTCATCTTTCTTCCACTCCATCAGGGGGGCCAAATCGATCTGACCCGCCGCCATCATCATCATAATCAGGGTGATTGTTTGTCAGCTGGTTCTGGTTGCCATTCCCCAGGGGCCGCACATTGGTCACCGTGGCACCGGGAAAGGTTTCCAACACGGCCTGAACCAATGGATCCGATGTCGTATCGGCCAGTTCATCAGCCTCTGCCTGACGTTGGCGGGCGGCCAGGGGCGGGTGTCCTTCGGCTTGGGCATTGACCACCACGGCCCAGTTGTCGCCGGTCCATTCCTCCAGCTTGCCACGAAGTTTGTTGGCCAGATCCGTCGGTGCGCTGTCTTCGGGACGAATTTCAAGGTGACCGGGACGGAAATCCACCAAACGGACATCTTCCATTAAATGGTGGTACAGGCGGACATCCCGTGCCGATTGGGCCTGTTCGGCAATCGCCTCGAAACTTTCGATCACGATCAACGATGGGTCATTTCGCAGCGACGGAGGTGCCGGTTCGGGCGCATCCTCCGGCATCTCTTCCAGCGTCTCTTGCGGCATAGCCCGGGCGGAAGCTACAGCGCCGCCACTGCTAACAGGCACCGAAGAAGGGCCGGCAAGAGGTGTTGTGGAAACAGGCTCCGGCGATACGGATGCAGACTGCGCCGTTGATGCAGGTGTCGGTGCCGATGTAGCTGCTGGCGCTGCTGCGGGGCCAGGACCCTCCGCCCCAGTTACCTGACGCACGGCATCCGCCGGGCTTGGCAAATTGGTGGCATAGGCCAGGCGGATCAATATCATTTCCGCCGCCGCCAGGGCTGATGGTGCGCTGCGAACCTCCCCCAGGCCTTTTAGTAACATCTGCCAGGTTCTCGCCATGACCGGCATGGAAAGACCCTGGGCCAGGGCCTCGGCCCTTTGCCGCTCCACCTCCGATAGTGTCGGATCCGCAGCCGCTTCGGGTGCCACTTGCAAGCGGGTCAATAAATGCGTCAGTTCCAGCAGGTCGCGCAAGACCACCTCCGGATCCGCGCCCAGATCATATTGCTCCCGCAAATGCCCCAAGGCACCGGGCACATCGCCCTGCATCAAAGCTTCGAACAGGTCATAGATGCGCACCCGGTCAGCCAGGCCCAACATCTCGCGTACCTGTTGCGCCGTGATTTGACCGCCACAATGGGCAATGGCCTGATCCAATAAAGACAGACCATCCCGCACGGAGCCCTCAGCAGCACCCGCAATCAGGTTCAACGCCTCTACTTCCGCAGTGGCACCCTCGGCCTCTATGATGGCGGCGAAATGACCGCGCAAAAGTTCAGCCCCGACCCGGCGCAAATCGAAGCGCTGGCAGCGGGAGAGAACCGTAACCGGCAATTTGCGGATTTCCGTGGTGGCAAAGATGAATTTGACGTGGCTGGGTGGCTCTTCCAAGGTTTTCAACAACGCATTGAAGGCCGCCAGCGACAGCATGTGTACTTCATCGATAATGTAAATCTTGAAACGCGCCGAGGCGGGCAGATAACGCACACCATCAAGCAATTCGCGCATGTTATCGACGCCGGTACGTGATGCGGCATCCATTTCCAGGACGTCGACATGACGCGAATCGGCGATGGCCACGCAATTTTCACAAACCCCGCAAGGCTCGACCGTCGGGCCACCCTGACCATCCGCACCACTGCAATTCAAAGACCGGGCAATAATCCGCGCCGTCGTGGTTTTGCCGACCCCCCGCACCCCGGTCAGAATAAAGGCATGCGCAATACGGTCTTCCCGAATGGCATTGGTAATGGTGCGGACCAGGGCCTCCTGCCCCACCAATT
>Ga0233439_10000865_pt1 | contig 41334 bp, 52 predicted proteins | sample SI_123_September_6_FD_182713 | JGI IMG/M metagenome (GOLD analysis project Ga0233439, IMG submission 182713) | Seawater microbial communities from Saanich Inlet, British Columbia, Canada - SI_123_September2016_100_MG | ecosystem: Environmental > Aquatic > Marine > Inlet | place: Canada: British... | reverse complement strand
GTGAGTAACCCCATAGAACCCATTGTACTGACATTAGACCCATTACGATTAAGGTCATACCAAGTACATTGACGACGTTCTTTGATCTGGCTAAACCGCCATAAAAGAAGCCGACACCTGGGGACATGAAGAGTACCAAAGATGTTGCTGTAAGCATCCATGCTGTATCACCTGTATCAATTTTACAAGGTAGCATGCTGCCATCTTCTTCATACCAACATTCGTTAGGATTGCCAGTGTAAATTCCACTGGTTCCTTTGACATATCCATCCATACCATCATCAACACTTTGTGCGTATGCCTGAGACATAGCACCAACTGCTGTGATAGATACTGCGGCTACAAGTAATAGAGCATACTTGTAGTTCCTAGAATTCATTAAATTTATCGAAATTGAAAATTATTTAAGGGTTGGAGACTAGAAAGTATACAAAAAAGTAAGTTATTATATTTCAGTATATTCTGATAGTAACATAAAAGATGAATATTATGATAAAGGTGAGTAAATGAAAGTCAAATCTAATACGAAATTAGCAATTTTTGATACATTCAAGACAAAAGGTAATGATCTTACTGGAGAAGCAAATAGACAAAGAGCGATCATCGCAATACTTGGAAGTAATGCTAATCCTGCAGAAAGAACTAGAACTGGGATATCTCAAAGAATAGCAAAAAAGGCAGATATTGCATGGAAGAATATCTATTCAGGAATATTTCGAGATCTAGATGAGATCTTGCTTCCTATTGGCATTGCAGAAGAAGATGGCAGATTACCTTTGAAACGAGGTCCAAAAGCATTACAGGAGAAAGGAATTCCATATTATCATTTAACAAAAGAAGGAATCTTAGTTGCATTGTCAATTACTGAAGTTAAAAATAAAGAAAAGATCATGAAAGAATTTTTTTCGCTGGCTAATTCTGATGAAAAAGAATTCAAAGAAATTCTCTCTAGTCTAATGGAATCTAGTCCAATTTTCACTCATTCAATTTTTCAAAAATATGTAAAGGCATTTTGTGAGAATAAAATCGAAAAATTATTGCCCTTTAATCTTTCAAAATTAAGTCAAATTCCAGATGAATCAGCAATTATTCAAAAAGAGATTTTAGATGCATTTTTGAAATTTTCTAAATCAGAAAAAGACGAGGCATTGAATTTCCTAAACAAAATTATTCCAGATGGGCAGTAATATCGCCAAACATTAAAATCGGTTACTCGTCACGTTTTTTTAATGGGTAAGAATGTCTACGCATCTGTAAAATCATACAGTCAAAGGGGGAAATTGCTAAAAAAGGCCGATTTGCAGACTTTGGCAGAATCAAGAGATCTTGAAGAATTAATGACTAGAATTAAAAATACAATTTATGGAGATGCAATTTCTGATGTCCAAAAACCATATACTTCCCAAAGCATTGAATCTGGTTTAAGAGGCCATTTAGCAGGAGTTCATTATTCAATTGCAAAGACTGCAGGAGATTCAAATATTTTAGACGCATATTATATGAAATTTATTATTTCAAACTTGAAACAAATTCTCAAAGGTAAAGTTTTAGGTAAATCTCAAGAAGAAATTGAAACTCACATTAATCTTCGTGCAGAGGAATTAATCAAACAAAGAGATGTAATTATCAAAGCATTAGTTTCAAAAGATTTGGAAGAAACAGTTGCTAGTTTAAATTCAGTTCAGTTTGGTGATGAAATTTCAAAAGCAGCTTCTTTGTATAATGAAACAAAAAATATTCAAGTTTTTGATACATATTTTGATAAAATTTTGTATCAACAATTAGGACGTGCTTTAAAAAATACCAGAGACAGAGAAGTGATAAAATTAGTTGGAATGGATGTTGACTTTTACAATCTTCTTAGTGTCATTAGAGGAAAATTCTGGGGATTGGATGATTCACAAATTGAAGATTTGATTGTTTCACAAACTCCATCAGTTCCTAAAGAATTACTTCAAAGGATGATGGCAGCTGCAACAATTAGAGATGCATTTGCAGAATTATCAAATACAAAATATAAAAATTTAATTCCTGATGTTGAAAACGAATTAGATGCTGTAGCTCAATTTGAGAGATCATTTGAAATGGCACTTTACAATTCATCAGCAAGATCATTTACCAAAATGTTTAGTTTTGCTACAATCATAGGAATTACAAAATTAACAGCTTTCGAAGTAAGGAATTTAGCAGCAATTGCATATGCAGTTGAGCAAAAAATTGCAACTGATATCACAATGTCAAAACTAATTGTAAAAGAATAGTTTTTAAAATGATTAAATTTCCAAAGAAAAAACAAAATATTTCTACAGAGACATTAATCAACACTATTTGGGTTAGCACATTTTTAGCAATGATTTTTTCAATACCTCCTTTAGCGATATTTTTAGGAATATATTTTGGAACAGGGAATCTTGCTGTAGGCGCAGTTCTAGGATTTTCCATGCATTTTGTTATTTTGGCATTTTCAGGCAAAATTTCAAAATTTTTAACTCAAATTTTGAGCTAAACTATAAGTGATCATAGTAATGAAATAATTTATCATGATGGGAGATAGAGATTTTAGAAGTACTGTTGAAAATGCAATAAATTCCATTGGGAAAGAGCTAGAAATTAACATTGATTCAGCAGATATTCAGACTATACATCTACATGAGGTAGTACAATGCCTACGAAGATCATATTATGATAGAATAGATCCTCAGGAAGTTCAGAGAAAAGGATTCAATGAACTTCTTTCAGGACTACTTAGAAAATTACAATATGGTAGTGATCCAAAAGATTTCAACATAGAAGATATCAAACTGAAAGGTCAAGTTGATATGTTAATTGATGACTCTATATTCTTATTCAGAGGAACAACAACAGAATTAGAAAACCCCCTAGCAAATGATGTTCTTTATCTTAATGCATGTATGTGGATTTATGATAAACCAGATGGAATTATCATATACATAACTGGAGATAGAAAAGAGACATCATTTTCAATTTCACGAAACAAAAAGATGTTTGAGGAAATTATTCGAAGGGTTAGAGTTCTAAATGATCTTCTAAAAGAACAAAAAACCCCTATTTTAGAGCCGTCAAGTGAATGCTCTGATTGTCAGTATTATGAAAGATGTTTCATGAAAAAGAAAAATGCTAAACAATTAGACCTAGCAGAAATGTTAGGATTTGGTAAGAAAGATTAGTGAAAAATCAGAAAAATGTTGTAAAGGAAAAATTCCTTTGTTTAATCGAGTGGTTCTGGATGTCCTTTACCACGTAGAGCGAAACACACTACTGCGAGTGCAATTGCGACTCCTGCTACTGCGCCAAATGCGGCCATACCTGCTTCTGCCATTTGATAAAAAACAATGAAACGGACTTTTATAACTTTGCCAATATTTTTGCTCTAAAAACATATTATCATAATTTTAGGATTTTATGATACTATCGAGTTTATTTTGTAAATTCAAAATTAAGTGTATTTTCTTGGCCACTAGTCATTGAACTTAGATTGTAAAAGACAGTGCCGGAAACTCTCCAAGATGGATTATCATCTTTAAGGGCTTCCCATAATTCAGGAGTATTGTCATTGCCTTTCAAATCAATAGTTTCCTTTAGAATAATTGAATTCTCACCAAGAAGAGTATAGTAATTTGATCCAAATTCTACCATTCCTGTAGGCCTACTTCCAATTTCACCACCCGTAATTTGTTCAGAGTCAGAGTAATTTGTTTCAAATAATTGATAATCCATTGTTTGTACAATTACGGCACGCGGATTAGGATTAGAGATTTTAAATCCAATATTGATTGTAGCTGTTCTTTCTGAAACTCTTTCAACAGAAATATGATCTAATTCAATTTGAATAGCTTTAGCTTCTGGATTACTTTGAGCCCCAGGATTGTCTTGAGAAGGTATAGTAATTGTAGGTCCCACTAAAAGAATCCCACCTAAAATTACAGCAAGACCGGCTACTGCTATGAAAACAAAAATTTTAGGATTCATGAATTTTGCATTTCCTCTTGATGTCTTAAATGTTGAGACAGTTATTATACCATTACAGGAAGAAAAAATTATGCAGTATTTTCAAGCCGTACAACAAGGTAAACAAAGAGCCGGGAAATCACAAATGAAGATGTTTGAAGTTGCTGGATTTGGTATGTTAACTTTGACTACAAAGAAGATTGATGGAAAATTTTATCCTGTCGGAGAAGAAGAATTTACGGCAGCGATTAGTTCTGAAGACGGTCATGTTGCCGTAATAGTAGATAAAGATGGATTCACCAAGGCTCAATCCAAGGCTGTGGAAAAAGAAGAAGCCTTATCAATTTACAAGAAACTACGGGATACTGGAATTCCTGAATATCCAAAAAAAGATATTCAAATTTGGTCTCAAACTAGACCTACAATTCAAAATGATTCTTCTGATTAATTATTTTGAAGAAAGAATAATTTTAGTGCCAACCTCGCCACCTTTTATTGCTTTTTCAATAATTTTTGTATCTGCTTTTATAATTCGTGTTTTAATTTTTGAACGCTCAATAATTTTGAGAGCAACAATATCCATCAAGTCATATCCACCTGCTATAGAATCTTCATGAACTAACATATTTTTTAAATTCTTTAATTCTATTTGTTTGAATTTTTTTGCTTTTTTGAATTTATTAGGATCCATATCATAAACTCCATCAACATCAGTTGCATTAAGAAACTGCTCAGCTTTAATTTTTTCTGCAATTAATGCTGCAGTTCCATTAGTGCTTTGGCCAGGATGAAGACCTCCTGCTACAACAATTAATCCATCATCTACTGCATGTTTTACTTCTTGTAAAGTAGTTGGAGGATGTGAATATGCTTTATTTTTTAGAGCATAAATCAATAATTTTGCATTTAGTCTTGAAATTTCAATCCCTAATTCATCTAGTGTAGATTCATCTGCTCCAGAAGATCTTGCATGAGATATGTAATGGCGTGCAATGGTACCACCTCCAGCAATTACAATAGGCTGACAAAATTTGCTAATTTTCACTAAAAATGTAGCATAATCTTTTAGGGCTTTGACGTTATCCATACCAAAAACTCGACCAGATAATTTGATCACAATTCGTTTTTTCATTTTAGTTCACCAAGGATTGATTTTGCGGCAATTTCAACTTTTTTTCTGTTCTTTTGATGAGTGTATATTCTAAGTATGTTCATGAACCCAGAAATCGCTGAAACCACGGGTATGTCAGAAATTGGCATCTCTTTTGCTGAAGATTTTGTTCCCTCATTAGTTATCAAAATGATTGATTTTGACTCATTTTTTGATGGAGCCAGTGGGATAGATGGAGTAACAGAACTATCTACAAAAATTTCATTTTCATCAACTTTAGATTTTTTAGAAATTTCGATTCTGAGTTCATTTGTTCTGGTTTTCTTCAAATTTGTTTGATTTGTAAGAATTCTTTCATATACGCATTTTAACAATTTACGATTTTGATAATCTTCTGCAAATTGCCTTGCGCATTTTAGTTTGGGGGATTTGGATGTAATCAAAGATGATAGAACATATTCATCAGTTAGTTTAACGAACTCATTTAGATTAAAAGATGTAAAACCAAATTCATCATCAGACAATCTTAATGCTTCAATGAGCATTACTTCTGCTGCACGTACGGTCTTGTGAAAATATACTGCTTTGAACATTTGATATCTAGAATGCATCATAGATTCAAAAGAATAAAGTGCTGAACGCTCCAAGGCAAGTTTATTTTTATGGATATCAAGGGATTGTGTAATTCTTTTATGATCTATTTTTGCATGTTCTGCTCCTGTAAAATAGCCATCTCTTAGTAAATAATCCATCATATCTGCACTCAAAGCTCCTGAAACAATTTCATTTAGATATTGAAATTTGGATTCTCCAAATGCAATTTTAGTAATTAGTTTTTTATCAAATCCTGTTTTTGATAATATATCACCAATTTCAGATTCTAAAATGATTTTTTTTCCATAATCTTCATGTGAAATCTTTTTTTCTTGTATTACTTCTTCAAATAAATGAGAAAAAGGCCCATGACCAATATCATGTAACAAGCCTGCAATACGTAATAATTGGACATCATCAGAATTTAGAAATCCTTTTTCATTTAGTGCAAATCCAGCTTGACTAGCAATGTGCATAACCCCTAGAGAATGTTCGAATCTACTATGTTGAGCAGAAGGATATGTCAAATGTGCACCAGAAAGCTGTTTGATTCGTCTTAATCTTTGAAAAAGGGGATTATCAATTATTGGAAGTTCGTAATCATAAACACGAATAAAATCATGAATTGGATCAATAATATCTAGATAATTTTTTTTCATAATCCTAATTTCTTTGAAAATATTTTTAGAATTTCCTCATGTACTTCTTCTTTAGACTTGGTAGCATCAATTATTTTCCAATGTTTTTTCTTGGCAACAGTTCTGTAAAGATTAGAAATTTTAATAGAAAATTCTTTATTTTTTTCAAACTTGTCTCTTTTCATTTTCTTTCCACCAATTTTATTTCTTGGAGTTCTTGAAAATGATTCTTTTTGAGTAACATCAAGCAAAATAACAAGATCAGCCTTTGGAAGACCTTCATCAAGACCTTCAAGCCATTTTTGCTTCAAGCCATTTGCTAATCCATAAACTAAGTTAGAATGATAGTATCTATTCATAATTAAAACAGAATTTTTTTCCTCAGCTGCTAAAATGGTATCAAATTTTTCCCATCTGTTAGCTGCTAAAAGACAGTGAATTACTTGTGGGGGGAATTTTCGTTTTCCATCTAAATATTTTCTAATTTCTTTGCCAATTGGTGTTTCATAGTCAGGGAAATGAAATAGTTTTGTTTTGATTTTTCGTTTTTTGAGAGCCTTTTCTAAAAGAATAGATTGTGTTAACTTTCCTGCTTGATCTCCACCTTCAATTACAATAATCATGAGATATCAAAACTGAGAGATTAATTGATTAAAAATCTATCAAGATTTATAACTAAAAATTTAGCATATAACACAAAATGGGACTTGTAAAAGATGTAATCAAAGAGATTGGAAACAAATCAAGAGAATTCTATGAATTTGTTTTGCCACCAATGGATATGTATCTCAATGGTGAAAATCTGAAAATTGTAATAGATATTCCCGGATTTACAAAAAATGAAATTGAATTATCATTATGTGGAGATATTCTTTCCATTAGTGCAAAAAAATCAATTGATGAAAAAGGATCTGAATCATTGATTTCAAATCAAAGACCAAATGTAATTGATAAAAAAATTAGACTTCCTATAGAAATTAAACAAGGTGAAGAAAAAATCGAATCTGCAAAATATGAAAATGGTATTCTTACATTAATTATTCCTGTTACTAAAAAAGGAAAAGATATTCCAATAGAATAATCTAATATTTTCTAAAAAGTCCCGATGCAGCCATGATCAAACCAGAGCTTACCATACCAATTAACCCAAGTAATTCATTTGATTGAAACAAAAATACAGATCCAAGAAAAATCGTAGATGCAAATATACTTCCACTGATTAATACCATTGGTCTTCCTTTCTTCATATAGATTTGAGCTTCATCCATGAGCTTTTTCATTTCAGGTCCAATTCTAAGTGCTGAATCAATTGATTTTGAGAAATTATCAAATGAAATTTTTAATTCTTCAACATATGCTCGTGGAATTAGATTTTCTTCTAGTAAAATATTTTTTAAAACTTTGACGAATTTAAAATCAACATCATGTGTTTTGTAAATTCCCTCAATGATTGATGCCATTCTCATATACAAAGCTAAATTCTTGGGTAATACAAATGGGAATTTACTCATCGTTTGATTTGCAAGTTCCATTAGACTTTGAACTTCCATTTCATCAGGTTTGTTTCCATGCATTGCACGAATTGAGAGTTCAATTCCTTTTTCAATTACCTCTCTATTGTAACCAGGAGTTAGCATTGAAAGATCATTCATTGCATTTACCACTCTAGAAGGATTTTTTTCAATTAGTGCTAGATACAGTCTAATCAATTTGAATCGTGTTTCATTGTTTATCCGTCCTACCATTCCATAGTCATACAAAATCAGTTTCCCATCATCAGTTACGGAAATATTACCAGGGTGGGGATCTGCATGAAAAACTGAATGTTTGAGAAGCATTGTAAAAAATACCTTGTGAACATCAATTACAAGCTGTTCTCTATCAATTCCTTTTTCATCTAAGGCTTGAACATTTGTGACCTTAATTCCAGGTAAATACTCCATAGTTAGTACATTTTTTGATGAATAATCATCATAAACTGAAGGTATAATCACATTAGTTGATCCAGCCATATCCTCCTTGATTCTTTTAAGATTCTGTACTTCATTTTTGTAATTCATTTCTTCGTGAATTGTTTCAATAAATTGAGAAAGCATTGCTTTTGCTGAATATCGTAAATTTGGATCAACAAATCTCAATGCAAGGGGAAGGACTTTTTTTAAAACCTGGATATCTTTTGCTACAACTTTTTCAATTCCAGGTCTTTTAACTTTCACGACAATCTGTTGACCAGAAATAGTTCCGCGATAAACTTGACCTAATGAAGCACCAGATATAGAATTAGGATCTATACTATCAAATTTTTCATCAATAGGGCCAAGATCTTTTTCAATTATTGGTTTAACTTGATCAAATGGAACAGATGGAACACTGTCTTGAAGTTTTGAGAGTTCTTCCAAATATGGTTGTGGTAAAATATCTGCTCGTGAAGAAAGCCATTGTCCTAATTTTATGTATACCGGACCTAAAGAAATGAAAGTATCAAGTACTTTTCGTGCATTTTTTTTAAACTGTTCAGAATCAATTTGGTTTTTTTCTTGATTAATCCATTTTTTTCTATCCTTACGTAATGCAAGAATAGATGGGAAAAGTTTGAAGAGTACCTGAATAGTTCTGACCGTAGACATACATTTACTCCAAATAATTTTTTAATTTTTTAGTAGCTAAATATCCAATATATCCAGAAATTATTGAAGAAATTAATCCCGATGTTACTGTTAATTTTTTAGAGTTATTATTTGAAATTTTTTTTGCCATTTGTAAACCACCAAAAATTGCACATGCTATACCAATCAAAACCTCTGGTGCATCATAAATTAAATGTCCCATTGGATCTTTACGTGGATCAATTTTATCATTATGGACTAAAAATTTATCACCATATTCTCTGATGTGTAAATTCCCATAACGATATTGTTTGTTTGCACCATTTTTTTGTCCAAGGATTGTTTCTTCAGCATCTTCTAGCATGAACTCTCGTAATTCTTTTGGTACTTCAATCTCATCGCCAGACATAATCGCAAGATCCAGTAATTGCTTATAATCTTACGGTCAAAAATTGAGCAGTCTAAGACCAAAAACGATTTGTTATTTGGTGACGACTAAACAAAATATTGTGAAATAGTATTTAGATCTCACTGATAATTTCTACGTGTATTTATTATTCAAACAAAATTAATTTAATTCAAATAGATAGGATGGAGGCTTTTACTACAAAAGACCTTACACCATCTATTACATATTAAAATTAAGATGTCTATAGTTGATTTTTTGTAAACATTACAAAACTAATTGAAAATGCTACCAACATCAAAATTCCAGTAACATATGCATAGTTGAATCCAACACCAGGATGAGTATCTTGATGGTAAAAATTAATTAAAAAAGTTACAACTAACAAAATTACTCCTAAAATTGTTAATTTTTGATGTATTTCCAATGAAAATTTTATTGTAAATAACTATATGAATTTAGGAAAATTTTTAGATCTTACAGTAATGGTGTTGTGATAAACCCTACAATACTACCTGCTAGAAAGAGAAAAATGCCCTTTGTCATACCCAATATTATCTCCTTAAGATATGATATAATTATGATCTAAATTTCCCAAAAATGGAAATTGGTTTTACTATGGATCAGATTCCATTTGAGACAATTTTGTAATTACTTGTTCTAATTCTGCTTTGTTTTCTTCAATTACACGTTTTATTACTTCAATCTCATCATTAATTTGATCCATATGAACATCATCGGAATTTTTAATTTGATCTTCTAGATCATTTAGAATTTTTTGATTTTGTTGATTAATTTTTTCTAGATCATTTAGAATTTTTTGATTTTGTTGATTAATTTTTTCCAATTCATCTTTGTATGTGTCTAATTTTTCATATTGATTAGCAATTTCAGGAACATCAATGTATTCTTGAGAAGTTAGAAAACCTAATGAAATTACTATACTTCCAGTAGATAAAACTGCAATGAGAATGATAATTGTTAATCTCAATTTATTATTCCTTATTATTTTGTTTTAGATTTAAAATTATATCTTTAACTAGCCTCAATTGCTGCTTTTTTACGCCTACGAATTATGTAAAATACAGTTCCTATTACCAAAAGAATTGGAATAACTATCATTGTTGGATCAGTAGTATCCTCATCTTCATTTGATGGTGCCTTTACAGTAATTGTTGCATTATGATTTAGAAATATCTCATCTCTTGTACTGTCTTTGTATCTAACAGTGATAGTAATATCATGTTCACCATATTGTGGTTCACCATCAAATTCAATTGGAATATTAAATGGAACTGGTGCATCTACTTCAATTTCATCAATGAATTGAGTAGACGATTTAATGTTAGAATCTCCTTTAGATTCAATAGATACAAAACCAAATAATCCATCTTCATTACCTTCATTAATAATTTGACCAATTACCATTTGAGTGCCAGATAATTCAATTACATCTACATTAAAAATTGTTAAATCAATTAATCCTTTAATGTAAAAATCAACAATTTTTGAATCTTGCTGTAAATCACCATGTGTATTATAGTATGAAATGGATAAAGGGATTCTTAGTGTATCACCTTTCAAGGATTCAGGAACATATATTGTTGCAGTTAGATATCTTGCAGATTTTGGGGCAATATTTCCAATATCCCAGCTTGATTCTAAAATTACAACATTTTCAATATTAGTAGTTGAAGATGATGTTGATGCACGTTCTGTTTGTGTGTTAGTTGCAGAGATATCTACACCAGAAATGGGAGCAGTTCCATCATTAGCAATTTCAATTATCACATCATTAGATTTTAAAGATGTAAGAAATGGATCTTGTGCTTTGACATTTATCACACTATCACCTGTAACCTTAAAATCAAAATCAGCAAAAGCAGTTCGAACTCCAGATTCTCTTAATCTTGAATAATCTACTTTTACAGTTCCAGGATATTGCTGAATTTGTGAATTTTCATTAATATTTACAAAAAACGTTAGATGGAAATTCTCTCCTGCCAATGAATTTGAATCACTATCAGCATGAATTACTGAGCCTGGGCCATCAGATGGAGAAAAATTGAATGGTAATGATAACTGGCCTCTAATTCCAGTAATATCTTGAGTACCTACATTAGCAAATACAACTGTAAATGGGACATTGCCATCTCCTGCTTCAACTTCAATTTTGTCATTTAGTGTACCAAAATATGCATCTAAAAATTTCACATCTCCAAAATCTCTTTCAAATGGAGATTGGCCAAATCCTCCAGAAGTGATTTGTGCATAAGAATTATCAAAAATAATCGGTAACATCCCAATAATAAATAATAATAAAATAATTTTAGAGTTCATTATGCTGTTATCTCCATTTCAGATGGAAGATCACCTTCAAATGCTTTACCATCTTTAATTGTAATTACTCTATCAACATCACCAAAGTGTTGTCTATCGTGTGTTACTATAATGAATGTCTGGTTTAGTTTTTTTGCCATTGATTTCATTAGTTGAACTATAGTTGCTGAAGTTACAGAATCAAGATTGCCAGTTGGTTCATCTGCTAATACAATTGAGGGCTTATTGATTAAACCTCTAGCAATTGCAACTCTTTGAGCTTGTCCACCAGAAATTTTATTTGCACGCTTATGTATTTGATCTTCAAGTCCAACTACTTTTAGTAAATCTATTGCATCTTTCTTAGCAGTATTATTACCTGCAATTTGTAAAGGTAGTAAAACATTTTCTAAAACTGAAAGATCAGTAAGTAAATTTGAAAATTGAAAAATAAATCCTAATTTTTTATTTCTAAATGAAGAAATTTTATCATCATTAAGTGTGGTAGTGTCAATTCCATCAATTAAAATTTTACCTTTTGTAGGATGATCTAATAATCCAATCATGTTTAGTAATGTAGATTTACCAGATCCAGAACTACCAACAATTAAAACAAATTCCCCTTGTTTAATTGAAAATGAAACATTATCAAGAGCTTTTACTTGACTATCACTTTCCCCATAGATTTTACTCATATTATTAATTTCAAGTACACTAGACAGTTCTCATAGCCTCCACAGGTAATAGCTTTGTAGCTCTATACGATGGATATAGAGATGCAATTATTGCCAAACTAAATGACATTAATGCAGTTTGAATAATTTTTTCCCAGTTATAGGTTACTTCTAATTCAAGACTTCCATTAAATGACATTTTGGTTTCCTTTGCATATACAGTATAACCTAATCCTGCTGCAGTACCTACACCAGCTCCAATAGCACCAATTATCATTCCTTGGAAAATAAAAATTATTAGAATGTCTTTTCGTTTAGCACCAATTGATCTCATTACACCTATTTCTCTAGTTTTTCCATTTACCAACATCATTTGAATTGTAACAACTGCAAATGCAGAAGACATCATTCCGAAATAACCCACTAAGTTAATCATGGCAATACCAGATCTAAAACCTTGAAGTTGTGCTTCTGATGCTTCTTCGGTAGTTTCAGCAATAAAGTCATCATTAGGAAATGAACGTAAAAAGAATTCTTTAACTTCTGTTGCAGCAGAATGATCATATAGTTTTACCATAAATGATCCTGTATCACCATGTCTACTCATCATATCACGTAAAGTATCAATATGAATAACACCAGAATAATCAAATCCACTTCCCCCTGGCGAACTTGCTATTCCAGTAACCATAAATCTTCTAATTTGATCTTGTCCCCATCTATCAACTACCAAAACTTTTACACTATCACCAACTTGAGCTCCTCCAAGATCTCGTGCTATATTAGATCCTAAAACTATAGAATTTCTTGAGAAAACATAACTTCCTTCAGAAATTGTTTCATGAGCTGTAGATGCTCTAACATCATTAAATGGATCTACACCAACTAATGAAATTCTAGTTTCTTCAATTAGCTTTCCATTTTTAGTCATATTCATTTCTGAAGTGGTAGAAAGCCGCGGTGCCACGGCTTTAACATCTGGAATACGTTCAAACCATCTAATTAGAGACTGATCAGATTTGTCTATAAAATCAAATTCATCAGTTACAATCACATCGCCTGTACTGTAATCACTGATATCTCTGACAATGGCATCATACAATCCTTGGAAAATTACAAAATTTACATGAATAACTAAAATCCCAACAGTTACAGCTAAGATAGCGCCAATTAGACTGCCTCTTTTATTGAATAGCATTCGCTTTGCCAGTTTTATCCTATAATCCACGAATTAAATAAAATAGTCTAATATTTAATGTATATGATACATAGTGCTAACAGTATAGACAATTTTATATGATATTAGTTGTTTGTATTGTTAATGGAGTCATTTTAGGTGATATAATGGACAATTTAGATATGAAAATCTTGAACAGATTGTTGAACAATTGTAGAAAATCAGACCGACAAATAGGCATAGAACTTGGCATATCAGGTGGAGCAGTTAGAGCCAGAATACGAAAAATGATTGAAAAGAAAGTAATTGAAGAATTTTTTGTTAAAGTTGAACCACCAGTCTTGGGCTATGGAGTATTGTATTTTGTCGTATCAGGGGAAAATATTACAGAAATTTTAGAGCAAGCAAGTCTTGTAGGTGAACCATATTTGGTGGTACCTTGTGTTGGTGGAATAACGGTTTGTGGAATTTCTATAAAAGAAGATATTAATCAAAAAATTGAACTTGCAAAAAAATTGATGAAGGATGTTAGAGTTTTATCTATTTTTGAGGCAGAAAATCCAGGATTTAATTCAAATCTTACAAAAACGGATTTAGAAATTCTAGAAGAATTAATCAAAGATCCTAGACAAAGGATAGAGCAAATTGCAAGAAATACAAAAATGTCAACAAAAACAATTACAAGATGTATAGAAAAATTACATGAAAATGAAGGAATACAATTTACACTAGTTTATGATCCTAGAAAAATTGAAAATTTTATTCCTCATGCTATACTTACTTGGATAGAAGAAGATCTAAAAGAAACTTTAGAAAATTTAAATGATTCATTCTCTGATTCATATTTGCAAATCCCATTTATAGCAAAAAATCAAATTGTTTTGTTTATGTACAGTGACAATATTTTCAAAATGGATGAATTAACACAAAAAATTAGAAATATTAAAAATATAAAATCAATTGACTTGTTCATTCCAAAGAAGATGTCATTTTACATAAAGTGGATAGAAAAAGCTATAAATGATTTTAAAAAATCACCAAAATTACATTTAACATATCAAACCAATTAAATAAGAATAATTTTCTATAAATCATATGAAAGAAAAGAAGATCTATGAAGGAAAAATTTTAGGTCTTAGTGTTTATGATGGTAAAATAGAAGGCAGGAAAGTTAAACGAGAAGTAATCAAACATAGAGGTGCAGCAGCCATGCTTGCATTTGATGAAAATAAAAAAGTAATTCTTGTCAAGCAGTATAGATTTCCACACGGATATGTTTTAGAAATTCCTGCGGGAACATTAGAAAAAAAAGAAGAACCAGTAAAATGTGCATTCAGGGAATTAGAAGAAGAGACAGGGTATAGAGCCAAAAAAATGGCTCCCCTCATTACTTACTATCCATCAATTGGCTATAATGCAGAAATAATTCATTGCTTTCTAGCCTCAGGATTAAAGAAAACGTCAGAATTAAATCTTGATGAAGATGAAATTTTATCTGTAGTAAAAATTGATTTTAAAAAACTTCTTTCAATGATAAAAACAGGTAAAATCCAAGATTCAAAAACAATATGTGCAGTTTTAACATATGCTGCAAAGAAAAAACTATACTAGTTATTCATTATAGATAGGCTGCACAAGATCTACAACATCAGCCCATGATTGTGCAATTCTTTCAAACATGTACACAAGATCAAGAAAATCTAAAGGAATTTGTTTTTTATTTCCTAATGTAGTTCTAAGTAAACTAAGTTTTTTTTCATATTGTTTATGCATAGAAATTGCTTCAATAGCTAAAAGTCTATCAGGTTTTGTAAAAGCATCAATAGATTTTTCTGCAAGTTTATTGAAATCTTTTACAACATCATAAATTTTTTTAGAAAATTCTTTTGATAATGAAAAATTGAAGATAAAATTAGAAAGTTCAACAATAGAATCACCTGCATTTTCAAGAACATTTGCAGCAACTCTATAATCAAGTACATCAATATTTTCTAAATTAAATGCATTTGATAGTCTTTTGTCAACTAATGTACTTCGAATTAAACGAACTAGTAAGAAATATTGCCTATTTACTTCAACATCGCGTTTAGACAATGTTTGAAGATTAGATTTATCATCTGAAATTAATCCATTTAATACGTCGTCATACATTCCAAGTGCAATAGAACTAATTCGTTTGAGAATTTTTGATGGATTAAGTGTTGTTGCATCTAATAGAAATTGCATGTTAATATGAGATGCATCCTCTTCAATAATCTCCATACCTACTAATCGTCTCATTGAATTGCGAATTTCTTCTCGATCTTTTCCTGGAATAATAGATTTTGAATTAATTACAATAATATCAAATCCCAAAAGATATGCACCTGTAATGTTTGCAACTATATTTTCTCCTGTAGATAATGGATATGAAATTATGAGTTCTTTTGTTGGTCGTGTTTCTTTATTTGCAGATATAGAAACGCTATCTTGGCCAGTTTCTATTTCAACCTGACTACCTTTATCAAGATTATTTGCATCAACCCAATCTTTAGGTAATGATACTAGTATACTACTTCCAATTCTTTGCAGGCGTCGAATAAATTTAGTCAATTTATACTAGTATAATTAATTTAAGCCATATTCTTATATTTTGTGTAAAGTTTAAACTCAGATCAATGGAGGCGACAGCATTTTGTCCAGCACACATTACAGGTTTTTTCAAAGCCCATTTAGAAGGCCATGACAATAATTTAGAAAATTTAGGCTCAATGGGAGCAGGTTTTTCAATAAATCAAGGAGTTACAACTAGAGTAAAAATAGAAACAAAAGATAATCAAAAATCAAATTTCAAAATCACAACACATGGATATCAATCAGACAAAACAGATGTTTCACAATACGTATTAAATGAATTTTTGAAATTAGGGGAATTTTCAAATAAATTTTTTGATATAGAACACGACATATCAGTTCCAGTAGGTTATGGTTTAGGTTCAAGTGGTGCAGTTGCATTATCGTTATCATTTGCATTGAATCAAGCACTTGAAACTAAATTAGAGAAAACTATGATTGGACAAATTGCTCATAATGCAGAAGTGAATTGTAAAACAGGACTTGGAGATGTTTTAGCATCATATCATGGGGGATTTGAAATTAGAGTTAAACCTGGAGCACCAGGAATCGGACATGTTGAAAAAATTCCTACAAATAAAATTTCTATCATCATGATTTGTTTTTCTCCAATTTCTACAAATAAATTCATCAAAGAACGTTTGTTTCAAATTAATGGATTAGGTGGAAAAATGGTAAATCAATTATTAGAATCAAAAGATTATGAACATTTTCAAGATATGTCATTAGAATTTGCAAAATACGTTGATGTAATGACTCCTAGAATGCAAAAAATAGTAAATGAATTAACTAAAAATGAAATTAAATGTGGAATTGCTCTTTTTGGAGAAACAATTTTTTCTATGATTCCACAAAAAGAAGAATCCAAAGTTTTAGAAATTTTACAAAAATACTCTGATGGGATTTTAATAAAATCAGAATTAGATGATAGTGGAGCCAGAATTTTAAACAATTAATTAAAAATCATGTCATTAATTCCCAAATCTCATCCTAGAGCTAAATCTCTTTTAATTCGTGAAAAACTTGTTGAGGGGTTTGATAAGGGACTAGTTGCTAAAGAAGGCCTGTTAGCTCAAGGTAGAGGAGAAGCATTTGATTATCTTCTAGGAGAAAAAACAGGCAAGGCAGCCACACAAGCTATCAAGGCTGCAGCAGCTCAATTACTTGTAGCAGAAATGCCAGTTATCTCAGTTAATGGAAATATAGCAGCATTATGCCCAAAACAAGTTGTAAAACTATCAAAACAAATCAAAGCAAAACTTGAAGTGAATCTATTCTATTCTAATGAAAAAAGAAAAATATCAATCATTAAAACTTTGAAAAAAAATGGTGCCAATGAAATTTTAGGAATCAAAACTACATCATCTAAAAAATTACCAGGAATAGATTCTGCAAGAAGAATTGTAGATAAAGATGGAATTTTTGTAGCAGATGTTGTGGTAGTTCCTTTAGAAGACGGAGATAGAACAATGGCGCTAAGAAAAGCTGGAAAAATAGTCATAACATTTGATCTAAATCCACTCTCTAGAACATCACAAACAGCAAATATTACAATTGTAGATAATATAACTAGAGCAATTGATTTACTAATTATTGAATCAAAAAAACTATCAAAAAAGAATCAAAAGAATCTTCAAAAAATAATTGATGATTTTGATAATAAAGAAAACCTAAGAAAAAATATAATTCAAATAAAAAATAATTTGGATAGGAGAGCCAAAATTGCATAAAACTGTTCAAGATATTATTAATATGAAAAAAGAGAAAAAGAAAATTTCTGTAATTACAAGTTATGATTATACTCTAGCTTCATTATGTGACAAGGCAGGAATTGATGTAATGTTAGTTGGTGATAGTGCTGGAATGGTAATGCTTGGATATGAAAATACAATTCCTGTGACAATGGATCAAATGTGTATGTTTACTGAAGCTGTTAGTAGAGCAAGAAAAAATTCTCTATTAGTGGCAGATTTACCTTTCATGTCATATCAGGCTAGTATTGAAGATGCCATAAATAATTCTGGTAGATTAATCAAAGCTGGTGCAGATGCAGTAAAACTTGAAGGTGGTTCAATTATGGCTGAAACAATTAGTGCAATAGTGGATGTAGGTATTCCTGTAATGGGACACATTGGGCTTCAACCGCAAACTACTACACTTTCAGAAGGATACAAAGTTCAAGGTAAAACAAAAGATAGTGCAATGAAGTTAATTGAAGATGCCAAGGAACTAGAAGACGCCGGGGTTTTCAGTATTGCTTTAGAAATGATTAGTCATGAGGTTGGACAAATTATTTCCGAATCCATTAGTATTCCCACCATAGGAATAGGTTCTGGTGTAAATTGTGATGGACAAGTACTGGTTGTTCAAGATTTGTTAGGTATGTATGATAAAATTAAACCGAAATTTGCCAAAAGATACATGAATTTATCTGAAGATATTGTGAAATCACTTGAAGAATATAGAACTGATGTAGAATCAGGTTCATTTCCTGCTAAAGAAAACACATTTTCAATGAATGATGAAGAATTAAAGAAATTACGTGAAGCACTTGGCAGTTAAAAAGAAAGTAAAAAGAAAAGATCATCCATCTTTAGATATAGTTAGTTCACATGGTGTAGAGTTATCTGGGAAAAAAATTGTATTATGTGTAGCAGGTAGTGTTGCAGCATACAAAGCAATTGAACTTGCTAGATTGCTAATGAGACATGGAGCTGATGTAACATGTGTTACAAGTAACGCAGTCACAAAATTGATTCAGCCAGAATATTTCAAATGGGCAACAGGTAATGAAGTAATTACAAAACTAACAGGTGAATTAGAACACATCAGATTAGCAGACTATAATCAATCTGATCTTGTTATAGTGTATCCTGCAACTGCAAATACATTAGGAAAATTAGCTAATGGAATTGATGATACGCCTGTATCAACAGTTCTTACAGTAGGATTTGGATCAAAAATTCCAATTTTGATGTGTCTAGCAATGCATGCATCAATGTATGAAAATTCTGCAGTTAAAAAAAACATTGAATTTCTAAAAAATAAAATTGAATTTATTTCTCCTCAATTAATAGAATGTAAAGCAAAATCTCCTGAACCAGAAGATGTTTTAGAGAATGTATTAAAGAAATTTGGATTTTCATCTATATTAAAAAATAAAAAAGTTTTGATCACTGCAGGACCAACTGTTGAACAGATAGATCCCATACGTGCAATTACAAACCATAGTTCTGGAAAAACAGGAGTAAGTTTAGCAACAGAATTAATTTCTGCAGGAGCTAAAGTGACATTTGTTTATGGTCCAGGAAAAGAAAAACCACCAAAAGGTGCAAAAATTATTAATATTTTATCTAGTAAAGAAATGCAATTAGCTGTAAAATTAGAATTAAAGAAAAAATTTGATATTGTAATTATGGCTGCAGCTGTTGCAGATTATGTACCTACAATTCAAAATAAAAATAAAATTAAAAGTTCAAAGTCAAGCATGACTATTAGCCTCAAAAAAGCTCCAAAAATCATAGATCAAATAAAAAAATATCAAAAAAATGTACTACTTGTAGGTTTTAAAGCAGAAACAAATCTAACAAAAAATCAATTAATTAAATCAGCTGAAAAAAAATTAAAAGAATCATCAGCAGACATGATTGTTGCAAATGATATTGGCTCAATAAAATATAAGAAAAATCCTCAAAAAAACCAAATAATCATTGTAGATTCCAAAAAAAATATTGTTTCAGGATGGATGAATAAAGAAAAAATCGCTAAAATTATTAGAAAACAAATTGAAGTAAAATTAAATGAAAAAATCTGAACTTAGAAGATTAATAGCAGAATACAAGGAAACTAAAATAAAATTATCTAAATCAAATGATGAAAAATTAATAGATAAATTAGAAATGATTGAACATAGATACTATCATGAAACAGGTAGAATGTTAAAATCAGATTTAGAAGAGATTACATAAAATAGATCAAATAAGATGAAAATAGTAGATGAAAATTATTCATTCAGAATACAAGCAACGAAATATGAAAATTTGGAATGAGGTTGCCCCTAGATATCATAAGAGATGGGCTAGTGTAAACAAAGGGCCATTTCAAAGTACAAAAAAGTTAGTGGAATTAGTTAACATCAACAAAGGTGATATAGTATTGGATGTTGCATGCGGTACTGGAGTAGTTACAAATGAAATTCAAAAAAAGATAGGGAAATCAGGATATGTTGTAGGAGTAGATACTTCAAGTACGGCAATTAAAATTGCAAAAAAATGGAATGGTAAAAAATCAAATGTAGATTTTGTAAATACTGATGCTGAAAAATTTAATTTCTCTAAAAAATTTGATGTTGTTACATGCCAGTATGCATTATTTTTCTTTCCTAATGCTCAAAAAGCATTAAAAAATATGAAAAATAGCCTCAAAAAATCAGGAAACATTGGAATTTCTGTTCATGGAAGTAAAGATTCTGTTCCTTTCTTTAGTAGTATTATTGATTCAGTTACAAAATACATTCCAGATTATGTACTACCGGGCTCTCCAAATCTTGATAGATTTGGAACAAAAACATCTTTGAAAAAAGAAGTAAGTAAAGCAGGATTCTCAAAAATTACTGTAAAAGATTATGTCTTTTATTTTAGTCCAGGAAAATTTGAAGATTATTGGAGAAATTATCTAAAATACATTGCTAAGCCACTAAAAGAAAAGCTAAATGATTTAGATTATTCAAAAAGAAAAGAGTTGAAACAGTTAGTCAAAGATAAAACATCACAATATACGAAGAAAAATGGTGAGATTTTATTTCCTTGGCAAGTTTTAATTCTAGGTGCTAAAAACTAGATTGAAGAGATATGGGTAAAGAAAGTAAAAAAAAGGAAGACAAGCCAAAAAAGAATGATTTTAAGTCATTTCTGAAAAAAAGAGCTCCAATTTACCTTGCTTTGATCGCAATGTTTGTGGTATTTGTAGTTCCTGAATATACCAAAGGGACACTAGAGAAAAGTTTTCCTGAATTTTCAGCTGAAGAACAACAGGTAATTGATATTTTAATGAAGTATGACGGTCCAAATGATTCAGGATTAACAATAAAAGAAGCATTAGAGAATAAAATAGATGAAGAATATCCTGATGAGAAAATTTTTGATCATAGAAAAACTACAGTTGATCTAATTGTAACAAATGTAAATTCTGAAGAATATCAAGTTGTATTTAATTTCAAATCACATAAGGGCGAAATGAATTATGATTGGAATGTAAATGTAGTCTCTGAGAAAATTTCATCAAGCAATCCAGAATCAAAATACATAATTGATCTAGTAAACTATTATGATTAGGCTCAAATCGTTACTAAATCTTTAGTAAATTTGTGCATTATAATTGGTCTATCTTTTACAATTAGTGAATCCTCTATTCTAATTCCAAATTTATTTTCAATGTAAATTCCAGGTTCCACAGTTATTGCCATATTTTCTTTTAATTTTGTATTACTTCGATAAGAAACAGTTGGTAATTCATGAACTTCTAATCCGATTCCATGACCTGTTGAATGAATAAAGTATTGACCGTAATTTTTATCATCAATATATTTTCTACATGCAAAATCAATATCTTTACAATCAATATTAGGTCTAACAGATTTTAAACCAAGTCTTTGAGATTCTTTAACAACTTCATATGCTTCATTTGCTTGTGATGAAATTTTTCCTAGTGCAAATGTTCTAGTTGCATCAGAAACATATCCTTTGTATCTTAATGTTAGATCAGTTACTACTAGATCTCCTTTTTTGAATTTCCTATTTGTTACTTGAGCATGAGGTAATGCACCATTTGGACCTCCAGCAATAATTAATGGATTAAGTGTAGATTTGTATCCAGTGTCAAACATTTCTTGTTCCATTGCATATGTCATCAAAATTGTTTGCAATTCAGATTCTTTTTGACCAATTTTCATTTTTTTATTACAGATTTGAAACATTTCATCAATGATTTTTGAAGCTTTTTTGAGAATTTGTATTTCTTTTTCATCTTTTATGATTCTAGCATTGTAAAACGGTTCAGTTGAAGATTTAATTTTTGGAATTGATTTTTTTAATGACATCATTACTGAGTAATTTTGGCAATCAGTACAAACTCGATTTTTCTTAATTTTTTTAATTACTGAGGTAATCAGTCCTTCTCCTCGTTCTGCAGTAATTACACTACAATCTACAGATTCTTCCTTTGCTCTGCCAACTTCAAGTTCAGGTGCAATAATTGTGGTTTTCCCATTTTTTTCAAGTAATCCAATTGCCTCACCCCAAAACCCTGTCATGTAAAACAAGTTTTCAGGCTCAAATGTAACTAGAGTATCACAATCAATCTGTTGAGCATATTTCAAAAGATTCTTTCTGCGTTGCTTCATACTCAGTTATCTCTAATTCTCAATTTATGTATGATGTAAAGTTTGTATATGGAAAATTGAACTAGATCGCAGTGGCTGAAGAAAAAGAAAAGAAAAAAGTAGTTGCTTTACTATCTGGAGGATTAGATAGTCAGCTTGCAGTTAGAATGATGCAAGAGCAAGGTTTTGATGTATCAGCTGTTGCAATTAAAACTCCATTTTGTGATTTTGATTGTGGTAGAGGATGTGGTTTTGAAATTAGAGAAAGAGCAGATGATCTTAATGTGAATTTAAAAACAGTTTACCTTGGTGATGAATACATTGAGATGTTAAAACATCCAAAGCACGGAATTGGTGCTGGATTTAATCCGTGTGTTGATTGTAGAACAATGATGTTTGATGCAGCAAAAAAACACATGGAAGAAATTGGTGCAGAATTTATTATTTCAGGAGAAGTATTAGGTCAACGTCCAATGAGTCAACATGCACCATCATTACATATTATTGAAAATGAATCTAATTTGAAAGGAAAAATTGTTAGACCATTATCTGCTGGATTATTACCACCATCAGATGCTGAAAAAGATGGTTTGATCAAAAGAGAAAATCTTGGAATGATTAAAGGAAGACAAAGGAAAATTCAAATGAAAATGGCTAAAGAATATGGAATTGAAAATCCGCCAAACGCAGGTGGAGGTTGTTTGTTAACAGAACCACAATTTGGAATTAAAGCCAAAGATTTGTTTAGTCACATAGAAACTCCAACAATTAATGAAATTGATTTATTAAAAATTGGAAGACACTTTAGATTAGATGAAGAAACAAAATTTGTTGTTGGAAGAAACAAAGATGAAAATGAAATGATTAAAGCATTAGCATTACCTGGTGACATTTTACTTGAGGCTAAAGATTATGTTGGACCAGTTTCAATCTTACGTGGTAAAAATGTAAAATTACATGTAGAATTTGCATCAACTGTAACTCTGAGATATTCAGATGCACCAAAAACTGAGCACAGTATTGTTTCTGTTAAAAATGGAGATTCAACTAATGAAGTTAGTTCTGAATGCGCAGAAGAACAATCTTATCTCAAATTTAGAATGTAGGCGTGAAATTTTTTAAAAATTAGTTAAAACTAAGGAAGAGTTTTTGAATAAGTAGTTCTCATTTTCAACAAGGATGCAAAAACAAGAAAACTCCACATATCTAAAGGCAATAACAATTAGAGACATCAGTGATGTTCATTCTATCAAAGAAGATATCAAAAAAAATATGATTTTGATTCTAAGAGTTACACCATTAGCACAAAAAGATGTGGAACAACTTCGTAAAGTAGTTGAAGAATTGTATTCTATTGCAAAAGCAGAAGATGCTGAAATTGCAAGATTAGGAGAAGAGAGAATCATAATTGCTCCATCCGGTATTAAGATCTGGAAACCAGAATACGATCTAAAATAATTTTATTGCTTCTTGAACTTGTGGGTAATGTGCAGATAGCTTGTACATTCGTCTAATATTCATTGCAAGATTTTCTGATTTTGAACGTTCTCCGTGATTAACTAATACACGACGAAGTTTTGGTCTTAATTTTTGTACAAATGACATTAATTGATTATAATCACTGTGTCCACTAAAACCATCTAATTTTTCAACACTACAATTAATTGAAACAACTTCAACTTTTCCTTCTTTGCCTAACATAGTTGCTTGTTTAGAACCATCAAGAACTCTTCTTCCCATAGTTCCGTTTACTTGATAAGAAACAAACAGTACTTTGTTCTTTTTATCAGGTGCAATATTTTTGAAATATTCTAAAACTGGTCCACCCTCTAACATTCCAGATGTTGCCAAAATAATACATGGTGAATTATCCCGCATAGGCTCTTCTCTAGCATCTGCATGTTCAATATTAGTAAAATATTCAGAATCAAATGGGTTATCATCTGTTTCTAGTATTTTTTGTTTAAGTTCTCTTGCAAGATATTCAGGATAAGATTCATGGATTGCTGATGCCTCTGAAATCATTCCTTCTGTAAAGACAGGGGCTTCAACCATTTCTCCTGATTTCATATAGTGATCAATTACCATCATAATTTCTTGTGCACGTCCAACTGCTGGTATAGGAATCAAAACTTTTCCACCATCTGCTAACGTGTTGTTTACGGCATTGATGAAAGAAGATTCTACTTGTTGTCGAGTTGGTTGAATATCTTCTTTAAGACCATATGTACTTTCAATCAATAATGTTTCAACTCTTGGGAAATTCCAACTAGCAGCTTCAAACAAAATACTTTTTCCGAATTTAATATCACCTGAATAAACAAAGTTATGATCACCATTTCCAATATGAAAATGACATAAAGCAGAACCTAGAATATGGCCCGCATTAGCAAGAACTAGTTTAATGTCAGGAGAAATATCAGTTACAGTTCCATATGGTAAAGTGATTGTTTGTCTCATAACCTGTTTTACATCGCGTTCAGCATAAATTGGAGTTCTACCTTGTGCTGCAGCCACTTTGATAGCATCTAATTGGATTAGATTCATCATTGGTAATGTAGGTTCAGTACAATAGATGGGCCCTTTGTATCCATATTTACATAATGCCGGTAAGAATCCAGTATGATCCAAGTGTGCATGTCCAATAACTATAGCATCAAGTTCATCTAATGTTATGTTTAGAGAATCTAATCTTGGAAATGCATCCATTGGAGAACGTGCGCCAGGGTTAATTCCACAATCAACTAAGATCTTACTTTCTGGAGTAGATAGTAACATTGAAGATCGTCCTACTTGACCAAATCCACCAAGAGTATGAAGTGATACCTCTGTTCTTTGAGATAATCGAGGTCTGAAAATTTCATCACCTACTTGTTTTAGCTGTTTACCTCTTTCAACAGAGGCTTGTTTTAGAGTTGCATTGATTGTTTGAATTGTACGTGAAGGAATAGTTGTAGCTTTTCTAATTCGTAATCTCCAACCTATTTTTTCAGTTACTTCAGCATGATTGAATTCTTTTGCATTTCTTTGTAACAACCAAGGTCTTTTTACCTCAACTGATACTTCACCTGTTGTAGTATCAAAAATAGTTCCCTGTAGATTAGCTTCTTTTGGAACACACTCTGCCAAAATTTTTCTAACTTCAGCTTCAGGTTTTCTTATTGATTCATCAGTTCTAACAACGATTCTTTTTTTAATTATGTTTACAAGATTAGAAATTGTATCATTATTTTCCATCAAGTATCGTGGGGAATTTGTATAAAGAGCAATTCTTGGTCCTTCATATTCTATTTTTGTTACACTTGCCTCTTTAGGTATACTTTGCAGTATGGTGGCCATTATATTCTGGCTAGTAGGAGGTAATTCTTTTTCTTGATATTTACGTTGCATTAAATCACTAAAGTTCGATGACGGCTTTCTTTTGCTCATCAGTTAATAGACTGAAACCGTCCTTGTCCATAATTGCGACGTTAATTCCATCGCCCGTACCAATGTTTCTAGTTATTGCGGCTTTAACAGCTCTTAGAGCTACTTGTTTTGCTTCTTCAACTGAAAGGTCTTCTCTATATTCTTCTTCAAGTAAACCATAAGCTACTGGAGAACCGCTACCAGTTGTAACATATGATTTTTCTTCAACGGATCCAAACATATCGACATTAAATAATGATGGACCGTTTGCATCATAACCACCAAGTAAGATATCAGCCATAAACGGATATCCTCTGTTTTGATGAAATATCAATGAACATAATCTTGCAAGTGAATGAATAGAAATGTCACCCTGTTTTTCGACTCTGTGAAGATTAGAATGATAACGTAAGATATCAACAATATTTTGTGCATCAGCAACACCGCCTGCTAAGGTAAGCCCTGCATGTTGATCAATTTGTTGGATTTTCATAGTATTGTTATTTGCAATAAAATAGCCTGCGCTGGCTCTCATGTCGGCGCATAATACGACACCATCTTTAGCCTTGATACCTACTGTCGTAGTCCCATGCAGAATTTTTTCTTCAACGTTATTTGACATAATATACCTATTAAGATAAAGTAAAGGGAATCTCCCCCTTTTAAATAACTTTTTGATCTCTTGAAATCATAAATAATGATAAAAAATCATGATCGCATGCAATCACACAAAATGGAATTACCTAGGCTCATCGAAATAGGAGAAAAGAACATCAATGATTTTGGTAAATTTCTCATTTCATTAAATAAACCAAAAAAAGTATCTTTGATTGCTGGAACAAATGTTCAAAAAATATTAAAGAAAAAAATTGAAAAAGCATTAAAAATTAAAAAAATTCAATTTATTTGGCATACATCAATAGATAATCAAATAAAATCATTAAATAAAATTCAAAAAGACGTTAAAAAAGATAATTCAGATCTGATTGTAGGTATTGGGGGAGGTCGTTCTGTGGACACTGCAAAATTAATTTCATATAATTTAGGAAAACCCTTTGTAAGTTTACCAACAGCTGCATCCCACGATGGAATGGCTAGTCCTTTTGTTTCAGTAAAGAGTGACAAACCGCATTCTATAGTAGCAACTGCACCCATGGGTGTTTTTGTAGATATTGATATCATTAAAAAAGCTCCAGCAAAATTACTAGCAAGTGGTTGTGGAGACCTTATTGCAAATATTATAGCTGTAAAAGATTGGCAACTAGGTCACAAAAAGAAAAAAGAATACTATGGGAGATATGCAGCAGATTTAGCCTTAATGAGTGCTAAAATTGTCATGGAAAATTCTTCTGAATTTGCAAAAAAAGGATTAGATGCAAGGGTGATTGTAGAGGGATTAATCAGTGCAGGAGTTGCATCATGTATTGCTGGAAGTAGTAGACCATGTTCAGGTGCAGAACATCTCGTTTCACATGCACTTGACAAACTTGCTCCTGGAATAGGATTACATGGAGAAAAATGTGGATTAGGATCTATCATGATAGGAAAATTACAAGGACAAGATTGGAAAAAAATTATAAAAACATTGAAAGATGTAGGAGCTCCTACATCTGCAAAACAAATTGGTCTAAAACCAGAAATAATTGTAAAAGCTCTAATGATTGCACAAAATCTTAGACCAGAAAGATATACAATTCTAAAAGAAATTAAAATGACAGAGAAAGTTGCACTAAATTTAGCAAAGAGTACTGGAATAATTTAAGCAGTTTTTTGTTCAGGAGCTTTTTCTTTTGTTGCAGATTTCTTTTCCTGTGCTTGTTTGTTAACATGTGTTTCAACAAAACTTATTTTTTCCAAAGTAGGAACAAATTTGAAAACATCAAGTTGGATAAAGTGTTTCATGATTTGTAATCCATCAGCACGTAAAATTTCCTCAGGAATTGTAATGTTTACTTCTTTATCTTTCAAATCAAATGCAATTTTTGTATCTTCTACAGGTAATCTATTTTTAAGAATACTATCAACTTTGTCATTTGGAGAATCTAGAGATTTAATGACATTGACATCAAACAGAATTGTTTTTCCAGCATATCTGTGATTGTAATCTACTTGAACTCTACCAGAGCCAATGTAACGAATAATACCTTTTTTGTTATCAACTTCAATAGAATCACCTACTGAAACTCTCTCAGCATCTTCTCCTAATTTTCTAATAGGAATCATTCTAACTTTACTAGTATCTCTTTCACCAAAACCTTTGTCCGGTGTTACTTCAATTGTGAGTTTATCACCAACAGCTGTTTTTGCAAGTGCTTCATCAAGTCCTTTTAGAACAGGATAAGAAACTTCACCAATAGAAACTAGTTTTGGCATATACTTGAAATTTTCTTCATGAATTGAATGCTTTTTTGCATCTGCTTCAATTGTTGTATCAAATACTTCTTCAGTATCTTTTACCTTTGCAGTATAATCTACTAGAATTAATGAACCTTTATTGAAAGTCAATGAGTTCGGTTTCGAATTTCCTTATATTAAGTTAACAGGGTTTACAGAGCTTTTAGTTTTTCTTCTGCTGTTTTGAGTCCTGCTTGAGCATCAACATCATATCCCATCATTGATAACGTAGCTGAAATTGCAGAGATAGTTCTCATTACATGATAAGGACTAACTTCTCCCATACATCCAACTCTGAATACTTTACCTTTAAGATCACCAAATCCACCTGCAACTAGTACTTTGAATTTGTCAGCTAGTGTACTTCTGAAAGTTTTGTCTTCAAGTCCATCCAAATAATTTAATGCGATAATTGAGATTGAACGATCTTCTTCTTTTGCAAACGGAGATAGACCCATTGCACTTAGACCAGAGTATAATGCATCTGAACAAACTTTGTGACGTTTAAAGACATTTTGTAATCCTTCTTCTAAAATCATAGCTAATGCTTCTCTATATGCATACATCAATGGTAATGCAGGTGTGAAAGGAGTATGTTTTTCTCCATCATAAAATTTGAAGTATCTTGCTAAATTGAAGTAGTGTGTTGGTGGTGGATTTTCAATCATGTATTTTTTTGCTTTAGCGCTAATAGATAGTGGTGAAATTCCTGGAGGAGCAGCAATTGCTTTTTGTGCACCAGTCATACATACATCAATATTCCATTTATCAACTGGAAGTGGAGCACCGCCAAGTAGTGAAACAGAATCTACTACGTAGAATGCATCATTTCTTGAAGTCAAATCAGATACTTTATCAAGATAATTTACCATTGTTCCTGTTGAAGTTTCATTGTGAACAACATAGAATGCTTTAACATCTTTGTTATTATCAAATGCTTCTTTAACTTGATCAAAAGTTGCATTTTCACCTGGTGGAGTTTGAAGTTTTACAACATCGCCTCCTTGACCTTCAATTAATTCTGATAATCGTCTACTAAATTCTCCATTTACAGGAATGATAATTTTATCACCTTTTTTAACTAAATTTACAACACTTGCTTCAACTGCACCAGTTCCAGATGCAGATAAAGCTACAATATCATTTTGTGTTTCAAATACTTGCTGAGTTTTATCAACTACATCAGTATACAATTCTACAAAATCATCACTTCTGTGATTGATAATAGGTGCAAGCATTGCCCTCATTACTCTATTAGGTACATTAGTTGGACCAGGAAGCATTGAAAGGTATTCCATATGTTATCTATCACAGGTTAGTTTGGGGTTTATTTATAATTAGAGATTTTTCAAATGCTCTTTGGCATTAGTTCTTTCCAAAAAATTTCTTGTTCCATTAGGTACTAGATCATCCCATTTTTGATCGCAAATTATCAGATCGCGAATGTTAGTCCCAGATAATGATTCTCTATTCAAAAAAGGAATAGAGAGAACCTGGATATTTCTTTTTGAATACAGATGTTTTGTTAAATCATCGTTTGAAAAAATTATATCGAATTTTGGTACAATAGTATCTATTTTTTCAATCCATCTAATGTGATTATCAACGTCTGGAATAAAATAAATTGAAATTTTTTCTTTCATCGAATCATCAATAGAAGATAGAATCATTTCTTTTCGTTGCTCTGCAGTAAATGGGTTATTTTTTTCCACAGACTTGTTAGAGCTTCCCAAGCCTACCCATAATTTGTCAACTTTAGATAATGCAAATTGTAATGCTTCAAGATGTCCCAAATGGAAAGGTTGGAATCGTCCTATTAGCAAACCATCCATATCATCTATAGAAAATTTCTTTTTAAAAAACTATCATAAAGAGTGATTAATAGAAAAAATTATGGATTTTCTAAAGATTAATGGAAGTCATGGTGAAGGTGGTGGACAAATTATTCGTTCTGCAATTGCACTTTCATGTATTACAAAACAACCAATCCATTTAGAAAATATTAGAAAAAATAGAAAAATTTCGGGATTAAGGCCACAGCATCTTACAGCAATCAAAATCCTTCAAAAAGTTGCAAATGCCAAAGTTATTGGAGCAGAAATAGGATCTACAGAAATAAAATTTATTCCAGGTGATATTGAAAATCTAGAATTAGTTGAAGATGTTGGAACTGCTGGAAGTATTCCATTAATTTTACAAGTATTAATTCCTGTAATTGCAATATCAAAAAAACAACTTAATTTGAAAATTAAGGGCGGTACAGATGTACTTTGGAGTCCCACTATCGATTATACTCAACATGTGTTACAAGAAGCATATTCAAGAATGGGAATTAATTTTTCACTTGAATTAATCAAAAGAGGTTATTATCCTAAAGGTGGTGGAGAAATAAAATTACAAATTACTCCATCTAATGTAAAATCAATATTATTTTTAAAAAGAAAAACAAAACAGGTTAAATTAATTTGTTCATTTTCAAAATTTACAAATAATGAAATTATAAATAAAATAAATAAAATTGTAAAAAAATTAACTGAAGCAAACTATATCGTCAATGTAGAAATTAAATCTGAGGAAGCATTAGATTCAGGTGCATCTTTGTTAATTTACAGTATAGATAATGATTCTATAATAGGAATTGATGCATTGTATAACACAAAAACAGATGAATTTGATTTAGACATAGATGATTTTATTAAAAATTATTCAATTGATGACAATTTAGCAGATATGTTAGTGGTTCCTGCTAGTTTATCTGCTGGAAAAACAATTTTCCCTGTCAAAGAAATTACAAAACACTTAGAGACAAATTTGTTTGTGACATCAAAAATTACTGGTTGTAAATATGGTATTGGGAAAACAAGTAATGGTTTTGAAGTAATAATTGAGGGAATCTCAAACCCCAGCATCAAGTAATGCCGCAAAAAACAGAATTGCTATAGACAATACTACAGTTATCTCTCCAAGTATGATAATTTTCTTTCTTAGTTTTTGAATTTCAGGTTCTGACATTTGATTTGACATAATTTTTTCTTCTACATCTTTACGAATTACTCTGACATGTACAGCATATGTAATAATTAATGCAATAACAAGAATTATTTTAATAATTAGATAAGTTCCATAGCTTGTTGAAATAAGAAGATCAGGTTTTCCAATTAATGCATGAGAAGTATACAAACCAGTGACCATTAAAATTATTAATGAAGGAACAGCAACTTTGTTAAATCGTTTACCAACACGAATCATTATTTGCATTCGTTCTTCAATAGAACTAGTCATTGTTTTTAAAAGTGGAGAAAATACAATTCCAATAAATAAAGAACCACCAACCCAAATTGAAGCAGCTATTAGATGAATCCAAGTTATGATTGCCTGTTCTAGAGCTGCCATAGTTTATGATATTTTAAATCAAATATTATGTATTTGGATCTTGCCAACCTTTTTTAGTTGTACAAATCTGGAATCATTGAAATGGCACTTCAAAGTAAATTGATAGTTTATCTAGCAATAATTGGGGTTTTAGCATTAATGGGAGGAATTATTTTCTATGCTAGTCTTGATAATGATGAACTTGCTTTAATTGAGATTGAACTAACAAATGTAGAACTATTAGATGTAAACACAGTAAATAATCAAGCAAAATTTGAGGTTACATTTCTAGTAAAAAATCCTAGTGATAAAACACTAACAGTTTCACAAATAGATTTTCAATTATACGGAGATAGTAAATTATTAGGTTCTGGATTATATTCTACAGCAGACATAGCATTACCTGGTAGAGCATTGTTTATTTCAGGTGCAGAGATTCCATTGAAAAACATATTTGTTCTTAGCAAATCTGAAATTAATTCAGAAATTTATGAAGATGCCACTAATGAAAGAATAACTAGTTTTTCTGCTGAAGGAAATATCATCACTCAAACTTCGTGGAGTGAAGCTGAAAAAGATTTCAAAACAGGTTATTAAATAAAAAGTGGGCCTAATGAGATTCGAACTCATGATCACTGCCATGTCGAGGCAGTATCCTAACCAGCTAGACTACAGGCCCATTGAAAAATAAATCAAACAATTGACATTATTAACGTTTAACAAAAGAAAGAATTGAGGTACAAAATAGATGACAGAAGATTTCACTGATGAAGAAAAAAGAGGCTTCTACAAGGCAATTTATTCTAGAAGGGATGTAAGATCTCACTTTACCTCAAAGCCAATAGAAGATGAGGTCTTATCAAAAATTCTTAACGCAGCACATCATGCTCCTTCAGTAGGATTTTCTCAGCCATGGAATTTTATTTTAATTAAAGATCAAGACACTAAAAAGAAAATAAAAGAATCTTTCGAGGAAGAAAAAAACCGTTCATCACAATTAGTTGAAGAACCAAAAAAATCAAAATATCTTTCTTTCAAATTAGAGGGGATTTTAGAATCTCCTGTAAATTTGTGTGTTACATATGATCCTACAAAATTTGGACCATTTGTAATTGGTAGATCAAGTATCCCTGAAGCAGGGCTCTATAGTGTATGTTGTGCAATTCAAAATTTGTGGTTATCAGCTAGAACCGAAGACATAGGTTTGGGCTGGGTAAGTATACTATCAAATGACACATTGAAAGAAACTTTAGATTTACCTGAGCATGTAATTCCTGTTGCATACTTGTGTTTAGGATATGTCGATAAATTTGCAGAGAAACCAGATCTTGAAACTAAAGGATGGTTACCAAGACTAGAATTGAACGATGTTGTATTTTTTGAAAAATGGAATCAAAAAGAAAATAAAAGTTGGGGAAAAATTCAAAAAATGATCAAAGAAAATCTTGACTACGCTTAAATAATTAAGAATGTTTTTTTTGCTGGGCTTGTAGCGCAGCATGGATAGCGCAGTAGCTTCCTAAGTTATAGGTCGAGGGATCGAAGCCCTTCAAGCCCGTTTAATTTCAATAATTAATGGAAATTTAAATACAAAGACAAATGGCTGAAGATATGAAAGTTGTTGTCATTTCTGGCAGTCCAAGAAAAAATGCAAATACGCAAATCGTTATGAAATATGTTTTTGAATATGCAAAGTCAAAAAATCAAGATACAAAATTAATTAATCTCTCTGATGGTCAAATTGAATACTATAGAGGACCAGATATAGAATATAATGAAACAACAAAAGATGCTGCAAATGACATCATGGATGCAGATGTATGGTTAATTGGTTCACCAATCTATAATTCATTTTTTAGTTCAGCATTGAAAAATCTTTTTGAGTACATAAATTATAAAAAAACTCCAGGAAAAGTAGCTGGAATTACAATTTTAGCAGCTGGGAATATTGGTTTTATCAACGTACAGACATTAATCACACAATTGATGTCATATTTCAGAGTAATAACAAATCCAAAAGCTGTATTTTTAACCACAGAATCAATAAAAGAAAATTCAATTACTGATGATGATGCAAAAACTAGACTAAGAGAAATGGTAGATGAGACTTTGGATATTGCATCAAAATTACATCAAAAATAGGCTTAATCAGACTCTTTAGTAAAATCAAGTATTCTAAAATTAATTGAATAAATTCACATTACAATAATTTTAATGGAATTGATTATTTCATTTTTGATAAATTTAGAGTGATTATTAAAAATTTAGAAGATATGAAATAGTTTGCATAATTTATTTAATAAATTTCAACCAAGATTTTATTTTAAAATATCTTAATTTGAAAATAATTAATTCTAAATAATTTTCATTAGTTTTTTAATTTTATTAAAAAGAAATTTTTCTAAAAATTGTTAATAAATATTTCATTAGTAAGTAAAATGCATGCTATTCAAATAAATTTATTTCAAATATTAAAATTTCATCAATAAATGTATAATCAATATTTTGAATTTTAGATGCAAAAGTCAAATAATAACATCATTTAGAGATTATATTGTGAATTTGAAAAAAGACCCAACTGAATTATGTTCATGTAAATGTCATTTTGGAGGTGCAGTTAGTTGTCCAGGTTGTAAAGAAAATCATGGTGAAGTTTGTTGCCATTGTAAAGATTAGAATTAATTACTTAGTTTTCTTTCCAGAAGCTAGCATTTTGAGATTAGCTAATTCAGTTTTTAGTGACTCTATCTGAACAAGTGTTTCAAGATTAGAAATTTCTTGATTTAATCTTTCAATTTCACTATCTTTGAGTTTGACAGTTTCTTTTACATTGTTTAGTTCAAGGGTTAATTCATTTTGAATTTGTTTTATTTCTGAAAGACTAACTTGTGAGCCTGTGGTTATAGTTTCAATAGTTTGTGTATTACTCAAGCTTTTTTTTTCACTATGAGCAGGTGCTTGATGATGCATGTAATCAGTACTTTTTTGTGAAATCCAACATGTGAATGTCATGAACCATGTTATTGGTACTGCCATTATGAAGATGAAATTAAGAAGTGGTGCAAAGTCAATGAAATAAGGCCAAAGTCCAGTTAATACTGCTGCAAAAACTCCGGTTACCAATGTTGCTAAATGGTTACCAAAATATCCCATAATTATTTTAAAATTTCATTATTTATAACAGTAATGCTAAAAATCATAAAATAATATAATTAAAAAGAAAAAAGAGCCGAATTTATTCGTCTTCTTTAGTGGTAGCGACAGTTGCTTTTGGCATATCTGATTGTAAGATTTGGATTTTTTGCAATAGTTCAGTTCTTAGATCTCTTGCTACTCTTCTTACAGTTGGTCTTGGAACTCCAAGTTCATCAACTACTTTAGTGTAGATATCCTGCTTGTCAGTTACCCCTTTGTCAAGATAAGAATTAATCGCTTCTTTAATTACCGTGCTTTGGTTTGTACGATTCAACAAATTCTAAATTTTAATTGTTCTATATAACACTATAACTTTTGGAATTTTAAAATTGTCATTTTTAATTAATTCAGACAGTGTAAATAATAGAAAAACAAAAAATTTCAAAGTCTACATAAATTAATTTTCTAACGAAAAACGTACAAATCGTTATAGATTTTTCAATAATGCTAAACTATCTACAAGAAAATTTTAAGTCATTTCCGCAAAAGACTATTAAGATGCATTTACAAATTAATCCTAATGTCTACAGTGAATATTGAAACTAATTTAGGAAAGATTTCATTTAAACTACTACCTGAATTAGCTCCAGAAACTGTAAGAAATTTTCAAAAATTAGCTAAAGATGGATTTTATGATGGGACACTTTTTCACAGAGTCATCCCAGGATTTATGATTCAAGGCGGCGATCCTAATACAAAAACAGACAACAAAGGTTCATGGGGAATGGGAGGACCAGGATATAATCTCAAGGCTGAATTTAATTCAAGATCTCATTTGCGAGGCATAGTTTCTATGGCTAGATCACAGGATCCAGATAGTGCAGGTTCACAATTTTTTATCGTTACTTCAGATAGTGTATTTTTAGACAGACAATACACAGTATTTGGTGAAGTTACAGAAGGTATGGATGTTGCAGATAAAATTGTCAATCTTGATAAAGATGGAAATGATTGTCCGCTAGAAAAAACATCAATGATTCATGTTACTGTGGAATAAATGAATTCAAAAATTATTACAAGTTTTCTAATTTTATTAGTAATTTTCGTGGTTCCACAAGCATACGCTCAATCAGAATCAGTTGGTGAAGTTAATCAAAAATCAGTTCAAGTTACAATTGATAGTGAAGGAAAGGTGGAGGTAGTACACGAAATAAGAAATTCAAATCAAGACAAGATCTTAAAATTTGTGGATGGTACTGTTTCTAATTTAGAATTTATTGATAAATTTGGTAGACAGGAATCAATTGCTGTTGTTAATGGATTGAAAAGTATGCCAATTTTAGCCAATCAAGGAGACTTATTTGTAAAATATGATCTTGATGATGCTCTAGTTTTAAAAAATAATATTTGGACACTAGATTTTAGATATCTTGAGACAACCACTTTTGTAATTCCAGAAGAAGTGAAGTTATTATTTGCAAATGAAAGACCTGTTTTATTAGAAGAGGAAAATGCTTTTACATGTCATGGATGTCAAATGGTTTTAGAATATTCAATTGATGAACCACAAAAAATTCAACATGTTGATTGGGAAAATCAAAAATTTGTAGTTGAGATAATTACAAATACAGAGATAGAAAATTTTGAATTTAATCAACCTAGTAAACAAATTAGTTTCAAAATAAACGATAGTAATCAATTTGTTACAACAATAATACCTCTTGAATTATTGTGGGGCCCATATGTTGTATTATTAGATGATGAAAAAATTTTCTTTAATGAGTATTTGAATAATGGAACTCATGTTTGGGTAAATATTAAACCAGAAACTACCGGTGAAGTTGAAATAATAGGAACTACAGTTATTCCTGAATTCCCAATAATTGCACCATTGGCAATTGGATTTTTAATGATTATGATAATGCCATTTGTAAGAAAATTTAATCTCCATTAGAGCCACAAGAACAGAAACCATATTCATCAATTCGAACATTGCAAACTGCACATTTTTCACCATATTCCACTTCCCATGCCTCTTTTCCAAAAAGCTTGAAATGATCATCAATTTCTATTGGAATCTCTCTTTTCTTTTCCAATGATTTGTATAGTCTTTTCAACTATACATACATTATCAGAGAATAGTCATGAAAATTGAATGTGGATGTCATTGCATAAAATGCAAAAGTACAGATTTAGAATCAAATAGAATTAGTGAAGTTGAGAAAGATGGATATTTTGACATGCATCATACTTGTAAACAATGTAATGCACATTTTGATCATTTAGATGGAGAAATTTTTTCACATTGTGAAAAATGTAAATATTTTTCTAGTTAGCTACTAAAGATTCTTGAATAAAATAATGAGTACGATTTTCTTCAGAGTTTTTCATTATTTCTTTATTAGAAGCCATTTTAGCTAAAGCTTTTGAAACATCTAATGGACTAGCTGCCCATCCATATTCTCTAAGTTGTTGTACAGTTTCAGTGACTGTTCTAGGGGAATCAAAGAATTTGCTTGTTTCTAAAATTCTTAATTTTGATTTAATTTCATGAGATGTGATATATTTTGGTTCATTAAATTCAGGTTCATATGCTTCAGCATCATCCAGATATTCCAAGCCAAACTGAGCTGGATGTTCTACCTCAGTTGGTGATTGAACAGCATCTGTTTCATAAACAATTTTAGCTTGATTTTCAGGTAAATGTTGAGAAATATCATCAATAATTTCACCTAATGTTTGATTATCAACATAGAAATCTCTAGAGTCAACTTCGATTTCATTTTCGCCTAGTTTGAGTTTAATTCTAGCCATCATGATTATATCATCTATTTTTGATTTATTCTGGTAGCTCTAAGGAGCTTAAAGATTACATCAAAACTTTTACACAATTTATTGGGATTTTTTTCCCTTTAGGTTAAATGTGAATGAACAAAAACTAGTCATGAAATCTTCTAAAAAAGCAGGCATAGTTGTTTTGTTTGTATTAGGTTTGAGTATTTTTGGATATTCACAATATGCATCTGCTTCACAAATAGAAGTTAGTATTAGTCAAAGCCAATTATTAAACAAAAATGATAAAGGTTCAAACTATAATATTGAGTTGCAATTTGAAAATCCGTCATTATTGATATTAACTGCAGGAGAAACTGAATTTTTTCTAATTTCAAATGATGAAATTATTGGAAAAGGTAATCTTGAATCATTTACTTTACAGCCATTGGATAGTAGTTTTGTAAAGGGGACATTTCATACGGATGCTAACTCTGATGAATCGCATTCAATAAAAATTTCAGGAGTAACGAAATATGATTTACTAGTTACATCAATAGATGTTCCATTTGTATACTATCCAACAGAAGAACAAGCAAGAGAATTTATACATCAAAATTAATTTCTTATCACATGCTTACTGTTTTTGGATCTACAGCATTAGATACTATTAGAACTCCTAAAAAAACGCTAAAGAATGTTTTAGGAGGTGCAGCTACGTTTGCAGCAATTTCTGCCAGTAATTTTGTAGATACAGGTTTAATTGCTGTAGTTGGAAAAGATTTTCCTAAAAAACATCACAAAGTTTTATCAAAATATCTGGATTTAAAAGGATTAACTATCAAAAATGGAAAAACATTTCGTTATGATGGAAAATATGATAGTACGCTTAGTACAAGATCAACATTAAAAACAGAATTGAATGTTCTAGCTGATTTTAAAGCAACAGTACCTGAAGCATATAAAAAATCTCAATTTGTATATCTTGCAAATAATGATCCAGAGCAAAATACGGCTCTAATCAAAGAATTTGATAAAGTAAAATTTTCTATGTGCGATACTATAGACTTTTGGATTTCTACAAAACGAGATGCAGTGATTAAAATGATCAAGGCAGTTGACGCAGTTGTAATTAATGATGAAGAAGCTAAACTCCTAACAAAAGAATTCAATTTGATAAAATGTGCAAAGAAAATGATGCAATGGGGAGCAAAATATGTAATAATTAAGAAAGGAGAACATGGTTCTTTGATGTTTTATGATGACGTAATTTTTCCAACTGCAGGATTTTCTTTAGAAGATGTTGTAGATCCTACAGGTGCAGGTGATTCATTTGCAGGTGCAATGATAGGATATCTTGCAAGTAAAAAATCTACAAAAATATCTGATATTAAAAAAGCAGTTGTTTATGGAAATGTGTTAGGATCATTTGCTGTAGAAAGGTATGGTCTTGATGGATTATTAAAAATAAAAAATGGAGATATTACAAAACGTGTCAAGACATATGAAAAGATGATTCGTTTCTAAAAAGACTTAAGTTCAATTATTTCTCAAATTAATTTATCATTGTCAGAAGAAAAAGATCGACTTGAAATAATATTCAAACTTCAAAAAGGACTATCAGATATAATGAAGTTGGATAGATATCCAAAAGATACTGAAGGAAGAGTTTCTGCGTTATGTACTGCCATAATGCATGAGGCTGTAGAATTACAAAGAACAACAAATTGGAAATGGTGGAAAACTCCTGTTGAATTTAACGAAACAGAAGCAAGGGAGGAATTAGTCGATATCTGGCATTTTGTTGTACAGGCATCTATAGAACTGAAACTTACACCTGATGATATTTTAAATGAATACAAAAAGAAAAATGAAATTAATCGTGAAAGACAAAGAACAGGTTATTAGAAAAAATTAGAATTTTTTTGAAATTAATTTAATTTCAGTTAGATTGATCAAATCTACAAGTTTAACATTATCTTGAAAATATTTTATTTCTGATTTTGACACAGTAAGGAACGGATCTGGACTAGTTGAATTAATTATTTTATTATTTTGATCAATTCCATTTTTGTGAAGTTGAAACAATGAATGACCAGATTTATGCCCCCAAACCTCTTTGCCACAGACAATTATAGTATTGACTTTAGGATGTTTATTTACATATTTGATAATAGAATCAATTCCTTTATTTTCAGAAAGTAATTGTCCTACAATTGCTATTTTATTTAGAATTTCAGAATTTTCAATATTTTTGAGTAAATCTATGCTTGAGAGGGTACAAATTGCTATTTTAGAATCAGGATTTCCAAGGTAAAATTCTTCATTGATAGGCAAAATAGCTTTGCAAAGTTCGCCAATAGCCTCACCTATTGCATTCACAATATTTCACGTATTGTTTTAGCAATAAATTCAATATTTTTTTGAGTAACATTTGGATGAATTGGTAAAGACAATACTTGTAAAGCTGCCCAATTAGTTACAGGAAGTTTTATTTTAAGTTTGTAAAATGGGGTTTTATGAACAGGTGTAGGATAGTAAGATGCTGCACCTATTCCTTTAGCGTTTAATTTTTTTAAAAGATTATCACGTTTATCAGTTGAAATTGTATATAGATACCAATTTACATTTTCATTCTTTCGTTCTTTTGGTAATACAATATTGAGATCAGAAATTAATTTTGATAAATGCATGGCGTTATTTTTTCTAGATTTTAAAAATTTAGGAAGTTTTTTCATTTGTACAGTTGCAATTGCGGCACTTATTTCAGGTAATCGTAAATTTAGACCAAACATTCGAGTGTCATATCCATGAACCATTCCATGATTTCTAATCATTAACAGTTTATCTCTAAAATTTTTATTATTAGTTACAATAAAACCCCCTTCACCAGCAGTCATAACTTTTGCAGGATACATGCTGTAACATCCCATTTCAAAGAAAGTTCCAGTTTGTTTTCCTTTGTAAGTTGATCCTAAAGATTGTGCAGAATCTTCTATGATAGGAATATTATATTTTTTAGATATTTCAGAAAGTCTTTCAATAAATGCCACATTTCCATACAAATGAACTGGGATTATTGCTCTAGTTCTTTTGGTAATTTTTTTTTCTAAATCATCTGGATCTATAGTATAATTTTCTTTTAAAATATCAACAAAAACAGGTTTTGCTCCAGTTGCAACAACCGCATTTGCAGTTGCTACAAATGTAAAGGAAGGAAGTAAAACTTCATCTCCTTTTTTAATATCTAATGCATAAAGTGCTGCCTGTAATGCTGCAGTACCAGAATTTACTGCAACTGCATATTTTGATTTTACAAATGATGCAACAGATTTTTCAAATGCCTGAACATGTCTTCCGCCTAAATTTGCAGCAGATGTTAAAGCTCCATTTTTAAGAATTGTCGTGACTACATCTATCTCTTCTTTGCCTACAATAGGAATGTTAATTGCAATTTTCAACAATATTCCTGTTTATAACTAGTCTATAAATCTCAGTAAAGAAACATGAATTTTTATATTTCAAAATTCGGCAAACGGCATCATGAAGCCACGTCATCTTGAAAAATCAGATCCAGGCTACAAAGTCTATCTGTACATTTTCTATATTTGTGGATTCATTATGGCATCATCATTAGTTTTTGGAGTATATGTTACCATGATAGAATGGATGGAAAATGGAACATATGTTATGGGAGAAGCAATTCACAATACAACTATACCATTTGAAAATTTTGCAAGAGTAACTACTTGGATATTTTTCTCTAC